>Ga0131853_10007562_pt1 | contig 19700 bp, 10 predicted proteins | sample TergutLab28metaG_FD_92764 | JGI IMG/M metagenome (GOLD analysis project Ga0131853, IMG submission 92764) | Labiotermes labralis P1 segment gut microbial communities from Petit-Saut dam, French Guiana - Lab288 P1 (version 2) (version 2) | ecosystem: Host-associated > Arthropoda: Insects >... | reverse complement strand
TTTCCCCACCAAGACCCTATACACCCCCCTCTCCTCACCCATACGCGCCACATTCCCAGCCCATCTCATTCTTCTCGATTTTATCACCCGCACAATATTGGGTGAGGAGTACAAATCATTTAGTTCCTCGTCATGCAGTCTCCTCCATTCCCCCGTTACCTCGTCCCTCCTAGGTCCAAGTATTCTCCTCAGCACCATAGAACTGAGTGCCTGGCAAACAAACAAAAATTCCTCATCTCAAGGTTCGACAGAATGACCATTGAACATAGTTCATGCTACCCAACAACTTAGCCAGAAGTGCATGTGTATCCACAAAAAGTTGGTCAGTTTATGGTGAATATCGCAGTGGGTACATCCACAGGTTTTTGAAGTATTTGAATATACAGCAGGTACATGGTCAGCTGTGTTGCTAACACACTATTTCAAAACAAAATTAAAAACGGCAGACTTTTGTTCTTACATCAAGTTGTGAATTCGTACAAAAGGAATAACACACACCTTGTTGTCCACAACTCTGTTTATGTGTTTTCAAACATCAATTCGTACTACATGTTTCGGCCATGGCCATCATCAGGTACCTGCACGTAAAAATGTCTTGAAGTAATACGGTAGAGTGCGGCAATGGAACTTAACGATTGGCAGATCGCAGTTTTGATTAAATGCATTGAACATAATGAAGCCAAATTATCACGGAATATCAGCAGTAATGCATACAAAGTATCATGAAGTATCAGCAGTAATGTACAATTATTATTAAAAAATACATCTAAGTGCTGGGGCTGTCTGTCGGTCCCAGTGGCCGCGCTGTCTAACGTGTGCGTCTGCGGCCGCCTGCTTGCTGGGATTGTGGGTTTGAATCCCGCCAAGGAGATAGTTGTCTGTCTCTCTTGAACGTTGTTTGTTGTCGGATCGATGTATCTGTGTCGCGCTGATCCCTCGTCCAGAGGAGTCCTACCGAGAATGGTTTGTCTGAGTGTGATCGTGAAGCCTCCATAATCTGCAGGCCAACTAGGTTCTGTTGCGACATGGACAGAAACAATAGACTTAAATCTTCCGTTTTTGTACGTTACATTTTGTTACGACATACACGATAGGTCCCCGTACTCCACTGACCGGTGCAAGTGAACACACATTCCTTGTTTTGACACCTCTACGAACGTATGTTATATACTCTTAAACGGAAAGTGTTTCTTTCTTCTTTGATTTATTTTTTATTTTCACCTTTTCTACCCACTCTTTGTAGGTGTTCAGGGCTATCGTTGTACCTGGCCATAATAAATGACACACACACAAACACACACACACACACACATTCGGTAGGACTCCCTGGACGAAGGATCAGCCTGTCGCAGAGACCTCTACCTGACAACACACGACACTCACAAGAGACATTGTTACATTTACGTATTTTAACAGCCTGTTTGGACTCTTTGTATTCTTGTAAATTACGCTGATGATGGCCGCGACAGAGATCAAAACATGTCGGCAATGAATAACATGAGATAAACACATTTCACGTAAAGGAATTTGTTGGTCTTATTGTGTAGATTGAATTAGACGGACATCCGTTACCACGGTGGAATTCGAACCCGCAATCCCAGCAAGCGAGCGGCCGCAGACCCACGGTGCGGCCACCGGAAACGGTATCAAGACCAACAGAAAGTGGAATAAATCTGCATTCATATGTAACGAGAAACACAAAACGTAATTATCAGAACCGTCTTGTATATTGTAACAGAAGCTTATGTCACTGTCAAAACAAACGAAGGATGAAACACAGCAGTTCTTTACCAATTAAATGCACTGGGACTTCAATGCTGCCACATGTTCGTAAGTTTTCATGCATTTACTTAGATAACTTATGACTTACTCGCTTACATTAATTTCCTTTCCGTTAATAATGTCAAGTCATACAAAATCCAAAAGTCTTAGCCCAAATTTCTCGTAAATTTGGCTTTAAAACATTTTGTAAATTTGACTTACAAACGACATTTTGTAAATCTGACTTATAAACATTATGTAAATCGGACTTACAAGCAACGTTTTGTAAATTTGACTTACAAACAACCTGTATACAAAATATACTTATTGCAAGATGAAAGCATACGAAGATTATATAAACAAAGTTTAGCCAAAAACCTAAGTGAATACTCTAAAGCCTCATCAATAGACGAAGAGTGGAAGAACATAAAAATGGCTATAAAAAGGCAGCCAACGAAGTAATTGGAACAAAGACAAAATACAGAAGAAAGAAACGTCTAAGAATTTGGAAGGAGTACATAAGAAAAAAGCCATTGAAAACAAACGAAACAAAAATACCTACAAAACCCCAGTGAAGAAAATTTTGAAACATATAAAATAAAAAGGAACATAGCTAAGACAATAGTCTCCAAAACAAAAAAAAAAGAATCTTGGGATAGATTCACATGTAGAATAGAAGCTGATATTGTTGGCGAAAAATGTATAGTCTTTAAAGCACTAAAACACCTCAACCGAACAAACAAGGACAATATTGAAATTAATAAAATAGAAGATAAAAAATAGATAGAACATTACAAAAACTTGTGGTGCTCCTATTCCCCGCAAAACGACAATGATGAATCAGAAACAACTCCAACCCCATCTGTAGAAATTGATGAAATCGTTAATGAGGAACTCGAACAGAGCTTGAAGTCAATGATAAATAGAAAAGCAGCTGGACCAGATGGATTAAATTGTGAGCTCTTCAAATAGGGGTACCTGCCCTCTCACACTGTTTACTTAAGTTAATAAACAAAATTTTGGGCAGAAAGATTGATTCCAGAAGAGTGGGGAAAAGCAGGAGTAAAATCTCTGTTTGGAAAAAAAAAAGGCAAAAGCGATAAATCTTCGAATTATAGAGACATCAGCCTTTTAAATAGTGGGTGCAAGATATATGCCAAGATAATTACACAACACTTTAAAACTATACCAGAAACAATATTACTTGAAGAACAAAATGGATTCACAATAGGCGGATCGTGTATTGATAATGTATTTATCATTAAACAAAAAAGAAGAGAATTTAACCTAGAAACTGACATGGCCTTCTTGGACCTAGAAAAAGCTTTTGATAGAGTAAATCGAAAACAGTTATGGCAAATTCTTAATTTATCAAATAATTGAAGTAATTAAAATCCAATATAAAAATACCAGTGCACAAATTGATACAGGAAGGAAGATTCTTGAAAAAATATACATCAATCAAGGAGTACGACATGGGTGTAATCTATCACCGGCTGCTTTTAATATTTATATAGACGGCCTTCTAAGAAACCGAAAACACAAAGTTGACGCTGGTATAGTGCTTAAAAGAAACCTCTACCGTAACACATTACTCTTCGCAGTCAACCAAGTAATTATGCAAGACTCTGAAGACAAACTCTAGAAATCTGTCTATATATTAAACCAAATGAGCAAAGACTATAACCTTAAGATATCCACGGACAAAACAAAAATTATGGTTTTTAAAGGAAAACACGTAATGCGCTCCAAAATAGAAATAGATGGATCAATATGAGAACAAGTGAAACAGTTTAATTATTTGGGATGCGAATTGAGTTTAGACGGTGAACCAGACTTTGACAAAAAATAAATAAATAGATTCCAAAGAATATGCGGCACTATCAGAAAACAGTTAAAGAAAACCCGTACAGATAACCAAATGAAATTTTATAAAGTTGTAGCTAGACTATCACTACTGTATGGCAGCGAAACGTGGGTAACCACGAAGAGAGACATGACTGGCCTAGAAGCGGCAGAGATGCGCTTTTTAGGAAGTGATAAGGGATACACAAGACTAGACAAAATAAGAAGCGAAATCATAAGAAAAGAACTAGAGATCCCTGGAATATAAGACGTAAGAACCAAATACAAACAAAATTGGATCGACCACCGTGAGAGAATGGATAACAACAGACTCCCGAAACACGCCCCTCAACTACAAATCCCGAGGACGAAGAGATCGTGGACGCCCCAGGAAACGATGGCAACGCGTCGATACCGGAACTGGTCAAACGACCTAATGCATGGAGGAAGACGATGATGAAACAACCTTTTTAAATTCGACTTTCAAACATCGTTTTGTAACTTTGACTTACAAACGACATTTTGTAAATCTGACTTAAAAACAACATTTTGTTAATTTGGTTTACAAACAACATTTTGTAAATTCGACTTGCAAGCAACATTTTGTAAATCTGACTTAAAAACAACTTCTGTAAATTTGATTTACAAACAACATTTTGCCAATTCGACTTCCAAGCAACATTTTTTAAAATCTGACTTAGAAACAACTTCTGTAAATTTGATTTACAAACAACATTTTGCCAATTCGACTTCCAAGCAACATTTTTTAAAATCTGACTTAGAAACAACTTTTGTAAATTTGATTTACAAACAAAATTTTGCAAATCTGACTTACGAACATTAAGCAAATCTGACTTAAAACAACTTTTTGTAAATTCGACTTACATAAACATTTTGTACAGGACATACAGGCATATTTAGGTCCTTACTCCATGTATATAACAAATTGCGCTAACTTAGGTACAAGTAACTGACATTAAATGTTTCAATTTAAATGGATCATGACATCACAACATTAACCGACTGTTAACGCACATCACAACATGTTGCGTTGTGTTAAATAACTATATTCAAGTGTATATTAGATACGTGTTACATATTATGACCGTATCTTTACCTTCATCATCCGGCATGAAAAATGTATCTAAAAGCTCAAAATTTCACTCAGTCGAAAGCTGTTATGATTCAAAGACTGCATTTTTTGTTAATTACCTGCCAGCAAACCGTATTTATTTTCGCCGTATTTTGTTACACCATCTACGGCCTGTCAGTCCGTGACACATTCTTCATAGTTACTTAATAAGTGTCTATATTTAACGACAAACTACGCCTCAACACAAGTGGGATTTTTTTTTCTTCGAAACATTCATCTGGAAGTTCTCGTATTCAATGAAAAAGTCAGCGAGATATTGTCAGAAGGCACGGCGGTCTACACGAGAAGTCACCTTCATTTTTGTACGACTGTAGACAAATACGGATTTTCTATACAGACTTCCACACAATTCCCCAATATAAAATTCCACGAAAATCCGTCTGTCGGGAGCTGAGTTCTTACCTACTGACTGTGGGACAGACGGACAGACAGGCATGTAGAAGCTAATAGTTTTTTCCTTACCAAAATCGACTGCAAAAATGGACTTTTTACACCATGGGTGTTGTGGTCATTGTGGTTATTGTAATCAGATATACAGCACTACAGTTTTGCCTGTTGTTTTGTATGGGTGTGAAACTTGGTCGCTCGCTTTGAGGGAGGAGAATAGGGTGTTGAGAATATTTGGGCCTAAGAGGGACGAGGTAACAGTCGAGTGGAGAAAACTACATAATGAGGAACGTAATGATATGTATTCCTCGTCAAATATTGTTCGGTGGATAAAATTGAGAAGAATGAGATGGGCGGGGCATGTAGCGCGTATGGGGGAGAGGAAAGGCGTATACAGGGTTTTGGTGGGGAAACCTGAGGGAAGGAGACCACTTGGGAGATCCAGGCGTAGATGGGAGGATAATATTAAGATGGATCTTCAGAAAGCGGGTATTGGGGGTATAGACTGGATCGAGTTGGCTCTGAATAGGGACAGGTGGCGGGTACTTGTACATTCGGCAATGAACCTTCGGGTTCCATAAAATGCGGGGAATTTCCTGACTAGCTGAGAACCGGTTAGCTTCTTAAGAAGGACTGCTCCATGGAGTAAGTAAGTAGTTTAGTCAGTAAGTAAGTAATCGATGGTACTAGTCGAATACTTTGAAATTCAACGGATAACTGGACAAATCACATCTTTAGCTACAGTTTCCTTAAATCCACTTTACTTCATATTATCCCTCTCTTTAATTACAAGACACAGTAACAGTTCTCCCAGACATTACTGGTACGGACGGTGAGTACATCTGGTACATCACTTTTCAGAATTGGCTCTACTCCTCTGTTCACGTGAGGGACCGGAATTAAACTGCGACATTTCCCTTATTCTTTCTTCGCTATTATTAGCATCTATCGGATCAACTGTTTGCGTTTATCATTTAAAACGTTGCAAATATGTACCTCACGTCTTCTCTGCAGTTTATTACGGCCACTTACAGGCGGTTCGTCTCTGATTAACACTTTGTAATAGACACGGAGTGGGCCGGGTAGCTCAGTCGGTATAGCGACTGACTACGGGCTGGACGGTCCGGGATTGAATCCCGGTGGGGACGAGATTTTCCGCCCGTCCAGACCGGCCCTGGGACCCACCCAGCCTCCTGTACAATGGGTACCGGGTCTTTCCCGGGGGTAAAGTGCGGCCGGTGCGTGCTACTGACCACTCACCCTCTTCTAATGCCGCGGTCATGGAAGAGTAGAGCTATACCTCTACCCACCCTCTGGGCCACACCGGGCGTGTAACGGGATCACTTTACCTTTTAATAGCCACGGAAGCCAGTCCCAGTGGCCACACGGTCTAAGGCGTAGTTCTGCGGCCGATCAACTGCTGAAATTGTGGGTTCGAATCCCACCGGGAACATGGAAGTTTGTCTGTTGTGAGTGTTGTGTGTTGTCAGGTAGACGTCTTTGCGACAGGCTGATCACTCGTCCAGAGAGTCCTACCGACTGTGGTGCGTGGTTGTGTGTGATCTAGAAACCATGTGAATGAGGAGGCCATGGCACACTGGGGGCTGTTGCGCCAGAAGAAAGTAATAGACACGGAAAGGTACATTTACGGTTTAAGTGACATGGATTTTGTTATGAATCTCTTACCTCTACATAAGGCGTTTAATTTAGGGGCGTTCTCGTACTTGCTTCATGTGCCTATTAAAATCATTCTGTCTGTCCGTCTGTTCTAAAGTAACAACTTGAGTCCCGTTAAACTGTTCTCAAAATGTTTTTATTCGCGACTTTTACTAATGTACGTCGACACATTTTAATTTTCGCTCAGATGGGAAAAACTTAACGACAAATCCACATCAAGACTTACCTTTGTTTCTGAGCGCATGGCCGTTCGCCTATCTGATAATATTCACAGACTACCGCCAAAACCAATCTACCCTTTAGCAATGTTTGAAAAAATATTATTATCATTATTTATTATTATTACTTATTTGGCGCGACAGCCCCCAGTGGGCCAGAGGCTCCTCATTCAAAAGGTTACGAGATCACACACAACGACGAACCACAGTCGGTAGGACTCCTCTGGACGAGTGATCAGATCGTCGCAGAGACCTCTACCTGACAACACACAACACTCGCAACATACATACATCAATGCCCCCGGTGGGATTCGAACCCACAATTTCAGCAGGCGAGCGGCCGCAGACCTACGCCTTAGAACGCGCGGCCACTGGGACCGGCTTGCAAAAAAAAATATACCTCGCAATATCTAAATTCTGCACCAAAAACAAAAAGCTGTCCGACCAGTCAGCATGTTTTTTCTCTGTCTCCTCTCAAAAGCGCTGCAAACAGAGATTAATACGACCTGCCCATCTATTGTAGTGCTTTTGCTAGGATTTAAGTGCATTACAATTACCAAAATGAGTTCAGCGTTACTTGTTACGTTGAACCTCATGTGAACATTACACGTAATAACACGACCAATAAAAACCAATATGGAGTGATGAGGCAGTTTCGACGCTTCTCTCTTGTGCATGAAAAGTGGTCCGACATTTCTACAGGTGACGACACCTGCGCACGGTTAAACGTATTTGTTCAGAAGTCAGCGAATGACTTCAAGACGTCTTAAGTTATGCAATGATATCTCTCTCTGTTTTTCTACTACCTTGTTTTCTCGGCTTCCTGTGTGCTTCAGCGCCATGACACACAAAAAATTTCAGCAAATTTCACAAGACTTTTAGGGGCGGTGTCAGATGGGAATGGAGAATTAGTGGAAGAGTGACTGAAAAATACATTCGACGTACTGGGAACGTACCTACCCAGTGCCGGTGTGCCGATATTAAATATTACTTAGAGAGCCCTGCGACTCAAACCTTGGCCTCCACAATGTAAGAGCTGACTTTTACGTTGCAGTCAGCCACACAGATAAAATGACACAGCTGCACTTCGTATCGCATATCGCACGTGCTTCAATAGCCCACGTGTGTGACACGTCATCAGACAGCAGTCGCCGTGCTCTGCCAGCACGGTCGCCAGGCAACGGACGGTATGTATGTGACTGGAGGCAGCAGCTACTCCACAGCGGCCACATAAGCTACTGGAGCGAGCACACCCCGCTGTAAAATTCGTACCGGGACCCTTTGTCAGAGAGTACGTAGCTAGCTCACCGTGCTTATTCATACAGTGGTACTTAATTAAGCTCAAGGACAAATTTACCTTTTCGGTTTGGACATTGTATAAAATAATTTTGTCATCTGATTTTCACCTCTCTGTCCTTTCTTTTCCCTGCTTCTTCTTTGATTCGTCTTCTATTAATCCGCATCACTATGCTCCCACGCTTTTATTTGGTTTGCCCCTACTGATCTTCCACGCACTGTAAGCTATGTGTTTCACATGCAGTAAGTGTACAGTGTAAGCATATACATACACAGCTCAGTCGGTACAGCAACTTGCTACGGGCTGGAAGGTCCTGTGATCGAATCCTATTGGTGGCGAGATTTTTCGCAACCGTCTAGACCGGCCCTGGAGCCCACCCAACCTCCTGTACAATGGGTACCGTGTCTTGCCCGAGGGTACAGCGACCGGGATGTGGCGTTGACCACCCACACCTATCGAGCGCCGAGATTAAAGAAAGAGTTTATACCCCCACGCCCCTTCTGGGCCTTCATGGCCTAACCAAGGTTTAACTTTATATATACACGTGTGTGTGTGTGTGTGTGTGTGTGTGTTTGTGAATATTGAAATGTTACAGGCTGTCATTACATGTATGTTTTTGTTGCCGGAATGGGCCAGTATTCAGGCCTCAACGGTAGTAAGTATGTGTATTGAGTCCTTGTGCACACAGCTCTGCATTTCTCAAAACGTATCCCCGTCGTTAAGCGACGCATATCTGTAATGGTACACGGCAAGGGAAACATAAGTGCAACGGGAATAAACCTACCCAAGGCCACTTCAACCGCCACTAATTCCAACGGACAGACAAGCGACTGATCTCAGAGTTGTGGCGCATTAAGACATTATTGGCTTAGCCACATGCATAATTCTTACGCCAGCTTGTAGCAAATGACAAGTCTGAGGCGATTCTTCTTCAGCAGAGACTTAAACATGTAACATCTCTTTATTACATTATATTCTCAAATAAAACCTGACGGCTATACCTACTGTTCGATTTAAATAAAGCAGCTTCTGAGAAGGCGAGGTCTCCCGGCTTACGAAATGTCACGCACTTAGCCGGTCAGACAGGTGACGGACTCTAAATGTTGTATGTTAAGAAAGGTCAATAGTTTTTGTTTTTCATTGGTAAACAGTGTTAACAAAGAATATGGATACAGTCAATGTAAATGTCACTTCCCACTTCGTCTGTGGTATACGTACTGTCTTCATCTACTCTGAAGCAGCAGAATCCTCTGGCAATCCGGTACATTTTTTATCAACCTGCGTGGAGACACTATAAAGAAGACGCTTATCGCTTGTACCTTAACCTTTTGGCGCCGGAATTATTTTTTTTAATTTTAGCACACCCTGTATATAAAATGTGAATAATACAGGAACCAAATACGTTAGAATTATTAAAAAAACTGCATTTTGAAGAGAAAAAAACAGAGAGTGTATACCATGTTTAAAGTATTCAGTAGCTATATTTGTTGAATAAATATATAAAATACAACTTTGGAGGTTAGCGGTGCGGTACGTCAACCATAGTTGACGTTAGGCGTCTAAAGGTTAATTTCAGGGTCTGTAGGAGTCAAAGCCCCTTGGTTCCTCCCGCAATATCTGACCCTGTGATATTTTCGGCTGAGACGCAGAGCTGTACACTGAGGTCCATCTGCAGGGTTCTAGGTGCACCTAGCCAGTCGCACTAAAACTTTGCTCCCACCTGCTGGACTGCAACGCGGTGTCCTTAACCACCATACCAAAACATGAATCTTCACTGTCATAAACCATCTCAGATAACAGATACCAGAAATCGTTAGTGAGACTTCCCGCTAAACCTCCAGAAAATATAAACGCGCATAAAATAATAATAATTTCTGGTCCCCTAGCTTTATAACTTTATGATGGTTTGTCCTCTACCGAATATCGTGTTTCAAATTAAATATTAACCCTCCTAAGAGTAACAAATATGTACATACATATAACATTATTCTAAGTGTATTCATGTGCGCACTCTAAAAGTGTAGACTTAGTTCTCCGCTACGTATAGACCAGCTTCTTTTATTACCGATTTATGCGTCTGCCTACAGCACAGTATGTTCGCCCAGTATATTAATGTAATCAGCATCTATCAGAAGCTGTTATGTTCAAGTCAAATGCAGTAACTCCTGCTTTCCTTTGACCTTCCACATGGTACGCATACTCTACAGCAAAACTGAAGAGCAACTGCTATATAACATCTCCTTGTTCCAGACTATTGAGAACAGGAAAATTATCATACAAATATTGGTCTATCCGTACATTACTGTAGGTTTCGTTTGAACACATTTTTTTACGATCACCAGTTTTGTAGGATTACCGAGCTCATTGAGAATATTGTAAGAAACCCCCTCGTAATTTAGTCGTAAGCCTCCCTAAGGTCTCTATCTTATTACTGCCATATTGTATTGGTGTTTATGTCAAGCATGTGACGAAGGTAGAGTATATTTCTTTTCCCTATACAAAACAGTCAAGTCTTTGGGGTTCCGGTCGATTACTTGAAGCTTTTTGAAGCGTGGTGACGAAACGTCCAAAAGTGCAGGGACGTAAAATGTGGAGAGTGAAGTTTAGTGAAGTGAAGTAAAGTGAAGTGCGGTGAAGTGATAATCTTGGGTGAGATGTGTGTATTATCACTGCTCTATATTTATGTAGCTGTATGTAAGTTCTGTGCAGTATGTTGTGTCATTATTATTTGCTTCTATTTGTTATTTACTAATTACTCGACATATATTTTGTTTTTTAATATTCTTTTTATGTTTGTTTTCTTGTGTTGTGTGTTTGTTTTCTCTATTGCGTATTCTGTGTTTCTGTGTTGTTCTATGTATTGTTTCTCCGTCTGTATACAGCTGTCTCTTTCCTATTTCCGTACAAGTTCACCGACCGCTGCCACCGGGTGGGAACACAATTGCAATAAATAAATATATGTGACGCTATGACAAGTGGGTCCCTGTCACCACGGCATGGCGCGTCCTCAGGTTGAGGATGGAGGAACGGCCTTCAGTATAGAGGGTAGCTGCGAATATATTGAATAAGCATTCGCGGACAGCCGACAAGGGGTGGTCTTCCAGCTTGGAGTTTCGGTGAGGTGCTAACAACTCCTTGCCGTAAAAACGTACCTTGTTACGAAATGTACGCCCAGACACTTGTGAATGGGGCAATGAACCTTCGGTTTCCATAAAATGCGGGGAATTTCTTGACTAGCTGAAAATCTGTTAGCTTCTCGAGAAGAAATCTGCTCCATGGAGTAAGTAAGTAAGTAAGTGAGTAAGTAAGTAAGTAAGTACGGTACCTCTCTACCAAACTACACAGCACCGCAACCCTGAAAACAGAATTTAATATTAAGTGCTAAATACATTTAAAGAATCTTATGTGTATTGGACCGTGCATCATCTTGATATTTGAATAAAGGTTGACCAACTAGATGACACTTGCTTTATTATCTAGTTGGTCAACATGTTTCAGACGTATTAACGTCTGAAACATGTTGAGCAGTAGATAATAAAGTAAGTGTCATCTAGTTGGTCAACCTTTTTTCAAACATTTAAAGAAATTCAGAGAAAACCTAACGAAGACTCATTTTAACCAGAACTATTTACTGAATCGTTTCGTACCATCCAGTCTGGGTTAAAAGAAACCAGCAGGTAAATGAAGTACAGGAAGATAATCGCTCTTTATTTTTGCTAGGACACAATATACAAACGAACTCCGCAGCTGGAAATACGGGTTTTTAAATGTGACTCGTGGTAACTGAAGTGCCCGCTCGTCTCGCGGAGTAATATCGCAACGTCGCAGACTGTTGCAGTCCGGTCCGTAGGCGGATCCACAACAACCCCGAAGACAAACACGCAGGCTTGCTGTTACTGCAATGCAGAAATCTCGTTACGTCATTGTGTACTCTGCCCGTCTTAGCCACACGACTCATTAACAGCTCCTCTCTTGCACAACCGTGTCACGCGCGAGAAATGCAGACGTAGTGTCGAGGTGAAAGGCCGTCAGTACTGTGCCTGCCACTGATGGCTGTCTAAATCCTAGTCATCCTGTTGCACCGTCTAGAAGCCTGAAGTTCGTCCAAGTAACAATTGAAACTTCAGTTACCTTGATTTAAACTAACAAATGCATACAGTTATATCAGATTTACAATAATATTACAATTTCCGCTAACCACTACCTGTTTCGAGCCTTCTTGGTCCATCAACAGGGAGTACAATAATGGTATGTATTAAATGCTTTGTACAGGATGAGCATAAAGTCTTTCCCTGATCACAAACGTTTATTACAAGAAAACTACTGTACGTGGAATACAAACATATATTTTTTTAATATTTAACTCAAGAAGTTTTTTTACAACACATTAGTACACTTCAACATGTGCTCCTTTTTGTTGTACGGAGAACGTCTAATCGATAATCAGTTTCTCTGCACATCAACAGTCTCATCACTCACACTGGGCCTGCCACTTCTGTTGAGCTCACCAACACCGCCAGTCTGTACAAACTTTGAATACCACGCTTTGATGCTTTTAACATCTGGCGGAGGTTGTCCTTACTCATTTCTGAATTTCCGCTGCACTGTGACCGGTGATTTTGTTTCGTGATACCAAAAAACACACTGAGCTTTCTCCTTCATTGACGCAATTTTGACAATAGCAGGTTATGCATCTGTAACATAACGATAAACACATGGCATAATATTTTAGAAACTAACTTAAGTAATGGTAAAAAAATATGTTTCTATTCCAAGTAGTTTTCTTGTAATACATGTTTGTAATCAGGGAAAGACCTTATGCTCACCCTGTATATTGGTCTCGTAATGTGGAAGACGTACTGGAAAATCTTCAGTATAGAATATGTACAGCAGTACAGCTAGATGAAGCAGCATACTGATATGTTGGGAGGTGCTGAAGGCCAATACGGCCAGAAACATGTAGCAGTTAGTGGTCTTTTTAATATTATACAATTGTGTGCTTTTATTTTGTTGAGTTACAGCAATTGCATTTCCAGTGGGCGGAATGGAAAATGTAAAATCTGGAATTTCATTTCCTGCATCACAAATTAAGCACTGCCACTGCTCAGGCGGTAGTCGCCGGCCTCTCACCGCGTAGGCTCAGGTTCGATCCATGTGGGATTTGTACTGGACACAGCAGTACTGGGGCAGATTTTCCTCAAGGTACTGCAGTTCTCCCATGTCACTATCGTTCCACCAATGGTGCATACCCATTCTTTCACGTATCACCAACACTACATGACTGCAGTAAGTGAAAGAGTTGTTAAATAACAACCACTCGCAGAGAACACACTGCACCCCCGTTATAAAGATTAGTTTCTTGATGTTGTTTGGGGAAATAATCGCCGTTTAATCACACACGAGTAAATGTGGTAAGCAGATTTATTCGGGCACTTTTCCTGCGCAAGCAAGTGGTACTTATAGTGACAGGAAACTTCCCACACCACTGACATGCCTCTATGACGCTCCGAATAACCTTCGAGAAAGACATTTTCTTCGCATTCGATGTGTGCGTCACTACACAGGGCCGACGATGACGAATTACACCGCCGGTCCTTCATGTAACCGAGCAATTAATCAGTCGCTTTTGGTAGTTGTAATACCTTACCACAATAAAGGAAAATTAACGGCAATTTGCGATAAGATACGGTTACCTTGTAGGTTCGTGGTTTGACATCGACGTTTTTTGGGAGCCTACATCTCCATCTTCATGATTGACATCGATATTTCACAGGGGCCTGCCACCTCCCTCTTTACAATTTACGGAATTACTTATAATAGGGTGGGCCCAGTAGCTCAGTCGTTGTAGCGACTGACTAGTTGTTGGACGGTCCGGGATCGAATCCCGGTGGAGACGAGATTTTCCGCCTGTGCAGACCGTCCCTGGGGCCCACCCAGCCTCATGTACAATAGGTACCGGGTCTTTACCGCGAGTAAAGTGCGGCCAAGGCGTGCTGCTGACCACTCACCCCCTTTTAGTGCCGCGGTCATGGAAGTGTAGAGCTATACCTCTACCCACCCTCTGGGTCACACCGGGCCTGTAACGGGATCACTTTACTTTTACCTTTTACGTATAATTAGGCCGGTCCCAGAGACCGCGCGGTCTAAGGCGTAGGTCCGCGGCCCCTCGCCTGCTGAGATTGTGGGTTCGAATCCCAGCGAGGGCATGGATGTTTGTCTGTTGTGAGTGTTGTGTGTTGTCAGGTAGAGGTCTCTGCGAGGAACTGATCACTCTCCAGAAGAGTCCTACCGACTGTGGTACGTCGTTGTGTGTGATCTAGAAACCTCGTGAAAGAAAAGGTCTTGGCCCACTGGGGGCTGTGGCGCCAAAAACGAAACAAAATAAGACCAACGTATAATTAGACGTCTATCTGGAAGTTCGTTTAAAGAACCGTGAAGATGGAGACAGCACGCTTCTCCGAAATGCGTCACACTACAAACATATGCGGTGTAGAAACTGAGAAGGATATTTGTAGAATATTTGTCCACCTGAAAAATCCTAAAAAAAAAATTCTGTTAATGTTATATTTTGAAGTCAGAAACCTTAGTTGAAGAATAAGAGACCAACTTGATGTCACTATTTATTAAGTTTTATTTCACTTCTTCTATGCTCAACATGTTTCGGACATTAATACATCCATCATCAGGAGCTTGCGACTTTTCTATTGTATTACCACAATGGTCGTGTGTTCTGTAAAGATGGAGGTTGTTAGCATTAGTGTAACTTATAGTATATAGAGGCAAATGCTTGGTGTGATGTGTTTAGTCGCTGTGTTGCAGTTGGTACGCTTGTTTCTGTTGGTGATGTCTGTTCTGGTATTTTCTGCTTATAGATTACCACAAACTCACAACACCAGAGTGCATTAGCAAAGCATCGCCAATCAACCAATAAAAACACACTGCACACATGAGATCACATAATCTATAAGTAAAAAATACCAGAACAGACAACACCAACTGCAACAAAGCAACTAAACACATCACACCAAGCATTCGCCTCTATATACTATAAGTTACACTAATGCTAAAAACCTCCATCTTTACAGAACACACGACCATTGTGGTGATACAACAGAAAAGTCGCAAGCTCCTGATGATGGATGTATTAATGGCCGAAGCATGCTGAGCATAGAAGTGAAATAAAACTTAATAACTATTGACATCAAGTTGGTCTCTTATTCTTCAACTAGCACAATGACGCACGGTCCGATAGACATAAGATTTCAGAAGCCTTAATTATCAGGTCCAATGTGTTTCAACTGCAGAACACACGGAAATGTATATACATATACCGGTATATACATACATACATACTCGTACACACATACATACATACATAACAGGAGACGGTTTATGATTGGCTATGAATATGGCGTCATTCCAACGCCTGTACAAAGGATAAATGTAATCGTTATGAAGCCTACTTACTCAGTGAACTGCATTTTGTTTAAAAAAAAGTGCCATCGGAAGGAAAAAGACGTAGCTTAATTCGCCGTTTTAACATGACACAAATCAGACTTAGGACTAAACGGACGGAGTGAGGAAAGGAATAATAGAAACTGAGATCGGAATGTAGGAATGGAATAGTTCCCTGTTGAACTTCTAAAGGTCTTCTCCACGTGTAGAGAAAATTAATTAACGAGGAAGGTTATAGTTTATTAGATCACCAAGCAAATTTCGCCATGTAATCAAAGGAAGTTGCGAAGAATTAGAAATCTCACTTCGACATCAACACAAGATATTCATACAGAAATTTGAAGTAGAAAGCACTTGGGATACCGAGAAGTTCCAGACCTTTTATGAGGCCTTCGCCAGAAAAGTTATAAAATTGTGCGTAGAAGTCCCGCCATGTTAGTATGAAAGTCTGTCAGTATGTCACAACTCGCGAACCTTTAAACAGATACTAACTGTATTTAAAATGATAAAGTTTCCAGCTTGTACTAGGGACGTACCGAGCAAATTTCCTGAAGTGACAAATCATCCAACTTTTGTCAGGAAGGTACCGAACAAGTATTTCTAGGTTATAAATATTCAAAAATTGTGCTAGGGAGGCACCAAGCAAGTTGTACGAGGTTATAAATTTTCCAGCATGCGTTATGGAGTTAAGGAGCAAGTTTCCTGAAAGGATAAATCTTGTGACTAGTCGTAGAAAGGTACCAAGAAAGTTGCCTGAAGTGATGAAATTTTCAAGTTGGGCTGAGGAGCTACCGTTCAATTACCAGCCTTGACGCTTTCAATCCTGACTGAGTTTTCCCATGCTTTTCCTCAGTCAATCTAAAAAAAAATCCTGGATAGTACATCGGTTAGTCAACGATCGTTTCCTTTCAAATGCTCTCGAATTCCTCATTCACTGTTCTTCCCAGCATTACATTATGAAAGTTCGACACACTGACTGCGTCATTAACCCTTATCCTGCTAACGTGGAGAATATGGTGAGCTTCTAATAATGCCAGCAAATGGCAGATGGGATTTAACTCGGTGTTTAAAGGGTTAAATTATTATTAAAAATAATGGTAAGATGGTCCTTAAAGTGAATCCATTGTCTTTTGTAAACAGTATTTCTTACGATCCTGGGATGAAAGAAAAGTTTTGTATACTTTTACACGCCATTTAGTTCATTTACGTTTCATTGCGTAACTTGGGCTTGCCATGTATAAATATGACGTCATCAGTACATGAAGTATCGTGTTGACGGTTTGCACTGTCTGTGCCCAAAGTAAACAAAGCCCGAGGCTTCCGCGTTCGTTCCTACTCCAACATCTTTCCTTCTGAATAGCAAAAGGATAAACACACATAATTGATACGCTGACTATCCTAGAATCCTGCCTCGTCAGCATCGAAACACTGCAATTTGGGCTTATTGTCTTCATCAGTGTGCCCGTCACTTCGGCTTCTAATGGGGACTTCGTCGACGAAGTTTCATGCGACTCGATATTGTATAGTTTTAACTACTGGCTTAGGGTGGGAAATCCCACTGCTTTGAGTGAATAAGCAGAAAAATTACAGGTCATTTAGTCACATCTGTTCTTAAGACGTACATTTTAATGGATTGTCGCTCTGTGCGCTTCGTAACATCCCATAGGAATCATTTAATAAGCACACCAACCAATGCACATACATTAAATTTCACATTAAAACACTTAAAATCGCTCCAACATGTTTCGATCCTAAGATCATCTTCAGGGAGCTACACTGTTCCTTGCTAAAAATCACGTCTTTAAAAACACTCACTGATTAATTTCCTTATATTAACAGGGTGCTGTGGCAGCATGTCGTATGTGCAAGAGTACGTTGCTGAGAATGCGCCTGCCTATGAGTGTGAGTCATGTGATAACATAACGTAACATAACACACGACGCACACCCATAGTCAGGCGCATTCTCAGCAACATACACTTACACAATACGACATGCTGCCACAGCACCATGTTAATATAGGGAAATTAACCAGTGAGTGTTTTTAAAAATGTGACTTTAGCAAGGAACAGTGTAGCTCCCTGAAGATGATCTTAGGATCGAAACATGTTTGAGCGATTTTAAGTGTTTTAATGTGAAATTTTATGTATGTGCACTGGTTGGTGTGCTAATTAAATGACTCTATGAAATGCACGATGCAACGATAAGGATCCCATAAGAATGACGATCTTCTTCACACCGCAGCAGAAACCTGTACGTTTCAATATCTAAAATATACTACGTGTTTCGACTTTTTTATAAGGCCTTCGTCCGGTACGACTATAAAAATTATAACCTTTTATATATAGAAACATTAATGGTAAAAAAACACTAATCTCTTAATCTTCCAAATTGCTCTTAAAACAAGCCTGAAATGGTTTGGTTGGAATGCCTGGAAACATAATGAAGCTGTGTACTGACAATTATGAAAGTATTTGTTTAGTCGTCCCTCCGCAAGCAGGCAAGTATTCTTCCGTCTCCTGTACAACGCCCATCCCGCTGGCCTTCTTAGAAGAAAAATGGAATATGTTACAGAATATTGGCCTCGTACGTCTATTGTGACAAGTGCCGGGGCTGGAAATACTGTGCCCTAAAATATAAGTAAAATGTAGTAAGAGTCTCTATAAAATATCTGCCCCTGTACCCACCAAGCAGAAGGAAACATGTGGCCTTTACACATACACAAAATGGCACATAAATACAGCATATTTCGGTGCATTTCATACATTTCCGGGCATTTTAAAGTCAGTCAGTTTCAGCCCATTTCACAATAAAATTTTAAGGCTGACATCTCGGTCCTTCTTAACTAGTAACTTTTCTGCACGTAAAAGTTAACATCTCTTTTGCTTCTGACACTTGGACCTAACGGTGGTCCATAGCAAGTGCCGAAACATACAGAACACTGTGGGCATTAAGACGTGCATATTATATTATATTATATTATATTATATTATATTATATTATATTATATTATATTATATTTCGATCAAACGACACAGACAAATATAAGCGTCTGTTTCTTGTTCAATGCAATATTCTAAGTGTTCGTGGTATCCTGATGATTAAACAACAGTGCGTGACAGTGCCTGAATCTTTACAGCATTCCCACATATCCTACCTTCTTTATTTGTAGGTGCGTGGATGAGATACGTGAAAGGAAGATTCTTGCTATGTCTGGGAGAGGAAGACGTCCACCATGTGTTATTACGGGTGTCTGAGATGGAAAGTGTGGGGTAGAACTTCTGTGTAGTAAATGGTTGATTATGAACCAGAATGTGGCCTACTCATTTAAAATTAGGTTTAATTGGTAAAATAAGGCAAGTAAGGTACATTCCTAATTTGAGTCTGAGAGGAAGTGAAATGTGTTTGGAGAGAAAAAGAAATGTTGTGATGGTACAGCAGTAGTGTGGAGTGCTAATAACGAGAAAGCTAACCGTTGTCAATACCCCTGCTCTACGTTCATGGTCAGAAATGACCGCAACTGAATAGACACATTTGATTTCACTGCGAGCTCATCAGTGGACAATGTGCAAATTTGCTCTCTGTTTGGTTTCAGTTAATTTGTGGACTTTTCCATCGTTGTCTTCTTCTTCTTCTTCTTCTTCGTCTTCTTCTTCTTCTTCTATGGCGCTTCGGCCAGTTCTGGGGCCACGCTTTCGTCGTTGCCGCGGGCGTCGAGAGAGTGGCATTCTTCTGACGCGAGAACGTCCGCGTCAAGCCTATTCCACAACCTGGAGTGCCAGGATATCTGCTCATAACCTGCCCGGTACGGGTGGCCCTATATCTGCCCATAACCTGCCCAGTACGGGTGGCCCTATATCTGCCCATAACCTGCCCAGTACGGGTGGCCCTATATCTGCCCATAACCT
>Ga0131853_10007561_pt1 | contig 19702 bp, 8 predicted proteins | sample TergutLab28metaG_FD_92764 | JGI IMG/M metagenome (GOLD analysis project Ga0131853, IMG submission 92764) | Labiotermes labralis P1 segment gut microbial communities from Petit-Saut dam, French Guiana - Lab288 P1 (version 2) (version 2) | ecosystem: Host-associated > Arthropoda: Insects >... | reverse complement strand
TCGCAAGCTCCTGAGGATGGATGTATTAACATCCGAAACATGTTGAGCATTAAATAATGAAATAATAAAACAAGTGACATCAAGTTGGTCTCTCTTTATTCAACTATCAAGATGATGCACGGTGCAATAAACATAAGATAATAGATACATTTTGAAAGAAATAATAAGGCAAAGATGTGTAGCCTAATATTTTTAGATGAGATGTTTGAACATGTATTTGGATGCAGACAGAAATAAAAAAGTTTAAGACATGGAATTCAATTATCTCTGCTTCATATCGCTTGTAACGTGTTCCAGAGGGCATTAAGTGGTCAAGTTGTAGATTAAAATTTCTTTCCTTACTTAATTCAACGTAACCCTATGAAGATGTATGAGGAAATGAAAGCATAGCTCTACGCATTCTTAATCTCATTACTAGATTGAGGTAATGGGTCAGATTACCCACGGTATCCATTAGACGGTAAGTCGAGCTGACAGCTGTACAGAAGAGAATCTTCTTCTCTCGGCAGAACTTAACTAGGTAGTCCACCCCGTAGACCAGTTGCTATACCGACAGGGCTGTTTCAGTCACAGGTCATGTCGTTGTATGAATTTGTGAGACAGTTAATATCGACGGCGAAAGAATATTAGAAAAGTTTATTATACACGAAGGAAGTTTAATGAGAAAGAGGCAAAAGACCTGCAGGAGCTGCCGGAGGCCTGTGAGGTAGCTAATCGGAAATGGAAAGGAAACGATTGGGTTTGGTGTGGAGCGTTTGCACGTTATTTGCGCACAAGAAAGTAAACACGCCTTTCGGTAACAACTTTTAATACAGTTAAGCAATCATCGTGAACTTCGATGTTAAGGCAATCCCTCCGAGGTTAACCACCTAAAGTAACTAATCCTACGGTAACAGAATCCGACGGCTGAACACCTCTACTACCAGTGCTACTATCTGAAAAGCTCCTTAAATATTCCATCTACCGCCTATCCTTACCACATACCTCGTTACTGTAAAATTTAATGCTCTATCCTTCCATTCTTTCTCCGTTTGCCAAGCCCATTTTTCTCGTGGTTCACCCACCAAAATTCAGTCTGTCTTAACTTGTTTTCGTCATCACTGCCACATCATCCAGTCCATCGTACCCCCTCTCCCCCATTGTACATGAATTTTATAAATTACAAATATTCCAGTGGCATCATGATGTAATACAAGCTAAGATTTAATGCAAATATTCCTACATTGTGGTATGTTTGTAAATATGCCAGCCTTACATAAGATGTTACGGCAAAACTTCGCGGGACTTAATAATCTGTAGGTAGCTGTAGGTCCAGATATATTTCACTTGTTTCTGTGTAAGTGAAAAGTGCGAGTAAGTTAATGCCACATCTTTGTTACTGTCGTCTGGGTTAAGGCACCCAACTGCAACGGCATCAAGACCGTTATCATGATACTAAACGGCATGAGAACCTTAAATTCACGCGATTTGTCTCGATAAAGACAAAACATCAGGAACAGTCCGAATTCCATCGGGAATATCCCAGGCTGCGAGTCTTCTGCCATGAAGCGTAGCAAGTCTAGAGACACTAAACTGAGCCATAGCGTCTGCTGTCTCGTGGTGTATCTTAGATCTCTCTTGCTTGCATCTGCATAGCAATGTGAAGAGGGACGAATTGGAAACAACACTTCACGTTGACCTTTTTGTGTGTGTGCGCATTATCGGCAGTAACTTTGCGGTTGCTTCTGGGCTTCCAAAGAGTATAGATGGGTGTTTTGAGCTCGATAAGTTACAGATGGAACCAGCTGAAGTCGTTGAGAAAGAGAATGTGGTTGAGTCTAAGCTATTCATGAAGGAGTTAACTCGATTTGTGTCGAGTTTCCGTCGCTACGCGGTAATTCGAAAGTTCTTATCGGTACGAAACTGTTCACGCTGCTCCACCCTTCGCAAAATATGTCCATAAACAAAGTTTACTGACATCTGACTGAGATATTTTACAATAGGTTCCTAAAGACAATTTGTTTTGGAGACTTATCAGCCTATATCAAACTCAGTGTCTGAACTTTGTGTACTCCTGCATTGTAACGAAATATACAGATATTATATCGGAACTCCTAATTGCTACTGTTTGAGGACTAGGTTCATTCTTATTCTGAAAAATTTAATCAGCATTTATATGGAATATTTACACGTCGGTTTGTTGTCTAGGGTTAATAAACCGTCTAAGTATCTTCTTTGACTTTACGAAAATCCAAATCTCAAGGATTTCTTCATATATGCGTAACGATAGGCTTATACACTCTCCTGTTGATGCTTGTTACCATGATATATCGCACAAGAAGGTTTTTGATCCAACAAGTTGATTTTCAGTTGGTTACGAAATTGCCTCTTTTCACTGGAACTGAATGTTCACTACCATGCTCTGAGGAAGTGTTCTTTAACAAGGTTTCCGCGATAAGTAGGAAAATAATTGTACAAATATTCTGAAAAATGGCGAAAAAATTCCAAACGTCCCTCTAATTATCACGAGTATTTTCGTCCGGCATTTGGAAATTCTGGAATAATCTTTTGTGCGCTTAAAACTGGCTCTTGTTTCCTGGCCTATTAACGTTTTCATAGGCAGGGATTTCTCGGGATACGAAAAATTATTGTAGGGCGTTCCTCCGCGGAACAAAGGTTAGGAAACGCTGCTTTATATCTTCACATAGTCTTCGTGTACGATGGATTTAAAGATTTTCCCTCCGTTTACGATTATGTATAGTGGGTGGTTCTTTCCCTAAAGAGTTTCCAGTAAGAATGTAATAAGACTATACGCATTTTCGGTTGATGTTTGTTATATGTGTCGTGAGTGTGTATTTCAGTTGTAACAACTGTAAGGGTCACACACAAGTGGATAATTATTTTATACGAAATTATCCTGTTACTTCATTTCTTTATGATGGATAACGGTGACTGTCCTGGAGGATAAAGGAAAGAGAGAAACTGCGGTCAGTGAAAAATATCAATCGGAATTCAACTGGACGCATGACTAAAACCACATTTCACATTTCATCCTCGCGTTTAAATGACCCTGCACCACCTTGGCAGTTGGCAATCAATAACTCCCTGTAGCACACTCCCATCAGTTCCTCAAAAATATTCCCCGCTCGAAAATTCACAGCCGCGTTCACAAGATCCGGCCTCCGGTCTGTGTTCAAAACCACGTTAAGCCGGTCTGTACATCCATGTCCGATAGTTTGATATATGTTTCAGTATTACTTCCCATCTATGTCTAGATCTCCAAGACGGCTTCATCTTCCCTTGAGGCCCTCCGATTGGACTGATGTAAGCATTTCCCTTCTCTGTTATGCATGCTACCGAAAAGTCAAAGAAAATAAAATAACTGGTAGTGTCCGTGGTGGGTGAGATCATGGCAAGACATGCTCGCGTGTCTTTATCGTTGCACCGTGCATTCTGTAGTTTATTTAATTAATAAAGGTAAAGGTAAAGTGATCCCGTTACAGGCCCGGTGTGGCCCAGAGGGTGGGTAGAGGTATAGCTGTACTGTTCCATGACCGCGGCACTAGAAGAGGGTGAGTGGTCAGCAGCACGCCCTGGCCGCACTTTACCCCCGGGAAAGACCCGGTACTCATTGTACAGGCAGCTGGGTGGGCCCCAGGGCCGGCCTGGACGGCCGGAAAATCTCGTCCCCACCGGGATTCGATCCCGGACCGTCCAGTCTGTAGCTCAGTCGCTATACCGACTGAGCCACCGGCCCACAGTTTATTTAATTAATACACCAACAAACGTGCATATATTCACTTAACGATCTAAAATTCACATTAAAACACTTAAAACGCTCCTACATGTTTCGATCATACGATCATCCTCAGGGAGCATACATTGCTCCTTGCTAAAGTTATAGTTTATAAACGCGAAGTAAATCACTGAGTGTTTTTAAAACTATAACTTTAGCAAGGAACAAAATATGCTCCCTGAGGATGATCGTATGATCGAAACATGTAGGAGCGTTTTGAATGTTTTAGTGTGTATTTTAGATCATTAAATGAATATATGTGCATTTGTTGGTGTATTAATTAAATAAATGCTCGCTTGTGTTGTTTTTATGTGAGTCAAGGGAGAATCTTGGAGTTGCCCAGCTCATATACTTTCCGCATAAAGATCTTGTTCCCTTAAACAATTTTGTAGCGTCGCTAGGTGCTCCGGTTTCTTGCAGTGGAGCAACAGAATCACAGGACAATTATTTTGTGCTTTGCTACACATAATGGAGGCAAAAAAGTAACAAGATAAAAAAAGCATAAAAGAGATGCAAATAGAGGAGCTTAGCGGACGGCGGCTCCAAAAACAAAGAGCAAAGCAAGACTTCAGTGGAGGGGCAGGATACGAATGAAATATTTAGGTGTTTCGTTACAAGCTTCTACCGAAATTCCGTATGTTATGTTAGTAGAACATTCTGAACTCGATAAGGGATTTAGGTTATATTATTTCTTTTACGTAAGACTGGTGAAGGCTACAACTGTTGCCAGGATGATAAATTGCTGGAGTTTTGAGGAGAGAAACAAGATGAATCGAAAATAATCACTAAATCCTCACATCCGGTCTTGAAGTAGTCTAAACCTAAGGCAGCATTGTTTGGATGACAATGATAATGACGAATTGCGGGATTGTAACGTTATGAATGTAATGTGAATTTATCAACCTTCCCCGTCTAGTGGCTGACACGCTTCCCTCATATTCTGGGGTCCCATATTCATGACTCGAGCCGAAAACCGGCGATTCTGACTGATATTTTCTGAGGTTTGCCACACTCTGTCCGCTCGTTTTTAAATTATACCCCGACCACTTCCTACTACATCCTTTCCAATTCACTGTGCACTACTCATTCTGTTATTCAGATCTGAATAAATTGTGCTAACAGCAGCATCGTTAAATACACGTAAATAAGTATGCTAAATGTATTGCAGCCGATCCCAGTTGCCGCGCGGTCTTAGGCGTGGGTCTGCGGCCGCTCACTTGCTGGGATTGCGGGTTCGAATCCCACAGAGGGCATGGATGTCTCTCTGTTGTGAGTGTTGTGTGTTGTCACGTAGAGGTCTGTGCGTTGGGCCGATGACTCGTCCAGACGAGTCCTACCGAGTGTGGTGGTTCTGAGTGTGATCATGAAGCCTCGACACTGAGAAGGCCCTGTCCAACTAGGGGCTGTCGTACCATGAAACATCTTCAATTAACTGTTGATCTAACGTGGATCCTTTGTGACGGTTGAGGTTCTCAGAGCATATATATATATATATATATATATATATATATATATATATATATATAGATATCACCGTTTCTAAATAGCTACGCTGAAATGGAAGCAGAAAACTCCTTCAAAACGTAGGTACTCGCACATGAGTCTACACGGGTGAGATATTCATTCTGCATTCTGTAGTGCAGTGGCGATACCGTGTAGGTGTGTTGTGTATGACCAACGTTAGAGAGGTCTTCACTGTGTTCCTTCTGGATCTGAGTGACTGGGCGAAGACCCCCTGTTGCTACACAGTTGAGTTTTACAGAAAGCGCAACCGTGAACCCTAGGGCTCGCTTGACGGAAGCAGCCTTACACTGTTCCGTTTCTCCGTTTGGAAAGTTGGGATCAAAACGCGAGGGACCGTAACGCACCTGAAGCTGCTACCACAATCGTTTACCTGGAGACAATGAAGAAAGTCGCAAAGATTTTTAGTCTTGTACTGCCAACATGAGAATTTAAACCCAAGCTCTTCCCCGCTCCTAAGCAATCGCATCGCCTCCCCAAAGGGAACACGTGTTGAAGTACGATGTGGCATATGTCACTGCAGATTTGTGTACACAGCTGTGATGAATGTATGTGCTTGTTTTCGTGTTGTACGTATCGCTGAGGAACCATACAACAGTGTCTGCTGAAATGAATTTTGACCTTTCACAATATGAGAGCGTCCGTTTCGTTTGATTAGAACTGTCCGTGAAGAAACTGTGATTTGAAATTTCATAATTAATCCATGTTCGATCACTCTGACAAGGTCTATCCCCCCCCCCCAACGCGAATTATCTATTCCTAAAATCCAATTTTGTGTACCAGGGCCTACTTTTATCGTTTTGTGACCAGTGCGAAATGCTGTCTGTTCGTATCAATTTTATTGGGTAACAACTCAAAATTGTTTGTTAAGCATAATTTCCTTGCAAATATTCGTTTACACTAAATGTTTATTATATATCAACATATGCACAAATAAGTAGTGTATTTTTTTTATTAAAACTATTCCGACATGTTTCGGTGTTAATCCACCATCTTCAGGGAGTTTACAAGTTGTGTCAGCTAAAGTTACGAGTTACTGAATTGACAAAGTGCAATATAATAGTGTGTTAAGTGAAGAATAAAAAACCAACAAGATGCCACTTATTATCTTATTGTACTTCTTATAGGTTCAACATGTTTCGGGCATTACTATGCCCATCATCAGGTGATCGCGACTATAATGTTGATTACCACGTTGGTCGTTTCGTTTTTGGTTTGCTGTATGTTGGAGGTTAGGTGCGGTCAGGCTGGAGTAGTGTCCGGGCAGCAGCCCGGACACTACTGGGCATAGTAATGCCCGAAACATGTTGAACCTATAAGAAGTACAATAAGATAATATGTGGCATCTAGTTGGTTTTTTATTCTTCAGTTATCACAATGATGCATGGTCCAATAAACATCAGATAGTAATGTGTTGTTGTGATGAAATCTTGGTAAATGTGAATGCATATGTAATTCCTGGTTAGGTGTGTGTTTGTGTGGTGCGGAGATTTTATCGTAACACACCACTATATTGTATTTTATCATATTAATAATTCATAATTTTAGCTAATCCAACTTGTAAACTCCCTGAAGATGGTGCATTTACACCGAAACATGTCGGAGTAATTTTAAAATAAATTTACACTACTTATTTTTGCACATGTTGGTATGCACTAAACATTTATTACCAATATGCACGGTATGAACATAAAAGTATTCGTTTACACGTTCATTCATGGAGGTTAAGAATGAGCAGGTTTGTACGTCTACTCCCTTTGTGCGCCTTCGTGGTGCGCACGGTGGTAACTTTATCTTCTGCATTGCACCTTGTACTGTACGTGTTCACTCACCATACTTCATAGCTGTGAATGGGTACGCCTAGAAAGAAGCGTTCATTGACTACTTGAGAGCACTTTTCCAGAATGTTTTAAGATGAATGAGTTGCAAACTGTGGCCTGCGAGTAGACTGCAGCCCTTGAGACGGAACTGATATTCCACGAATAATTTTAAGTACGCAACAAACAGTCAGCACTCCACTAATTCCAAAATCTTCGGCCTTCTGTGGGGGGGGGGGGGGCGTTTTCGAAAGTCGTCTGTCCCTAGCTTAAGATTATTACGGACTCGTGAATTATTTAAAAATGTTTACCCTACTGCAGATTTTATTTATCTTCTAACGCGATCTAAATATGATCATGAATGGCGGAAAGCGAAGGATTTTGAATTAGGTGGTCTTCGCCCCTCCCAAAACAATGTTACGTAGTTTCGGTAACTGAGGAAACTCACGAAAAATCACGAATTTTCCGAAAGCCTGTCCGGTTTTCTAACCAAATACCTCCACAACAAATGTCAGCAACTTTACTGCTGCAGTAATCCGCTCGATCCACAGATTGACTGAGGACTTTTTATAAGCCTGTCTCTTCTTTGAACAATGACTCAAGTGTTATTTTGAACACTTTAAGTTCATTAGAGTTAATTATGTGTCTGAGCTTTAACACCTTACTGTTTCTTGTTGTTAGGAACAACTGTGCACGTAGCTTTTTCACTGTCCCTCGTTTATATCAGTTCTTGCATTCTGCTGTCGTCTTGATTCACAAAAATATGCATTTATGGGTTGATTCCTCTGAAAATGCCGTACATGAACCAACGTGAAGCACTTTAATTCGATGCTGCTTTTGGCAGTGACGGGTGGTATCACTGCTAGAAACAATCAACGGCGTACAATGGATACAACTGAAAAATAAATAATATTGGTTGCACAGAACTCGCTTCCTCTGTTGTTCATTTGTTTATTTTACATCCTTTGTTCTTATTTTCAGCAAACCAGCCATGAACTATGATTCTGTGCGTGTTTCAAATCGCTAGAGATGGGATGAAAATAATAAATCATAAGCTGCACTTTCGCTGTAGGTTTGCTGAACAGAATTTTCGTGAATTTTTATAAACTTTTTTAAATGAAATGTATAATTCTTCTTGCTTCAGTTTTTCAATTCCGCTTCTGAAATCACCCCACTGATAGCAAAAACTACGATTTCAGTTCGTACCTCAACACGCCACTTAATTACAGTGTAAAACATTGCATTGTTTTGAAAATTTCGGTCCTTCTATGGACAAAGTTATGATTTTGCCTAGAACGTCAGGTGTTTTGCCCCCATGTTGATATTGATATATTTGTTAACTGCAATTGGGTTGACACCCGGTGGCAGTAGTACAATACACATTTATACACAAACAATACATAGAACAACACAATGAACAACTTTGGTTGAAAGGCTTTCTGGGATTCGAACCCAGAATGAACTAACTGTGTAAAAATTATCATCTAATGGGAACTGTGCGGGCCGTGTCCCGTCTTTGATAGTTATACCCTGGCATTTGCCTTACAACTGAGGAAAAAGTACGGAAAATCTCAGTCAGGGTAGTGCCAAGAGTGGGACTCGAACTAACGTAGTGCGTTTCCGAACAGTATTGCTATCACGCCTTAACTGTCTCGGTTACGCCTGTTCTTAATTAGAATTCTGGGATGCTACTGCTGTTCGTAATTATCCTGATATTTCTCAGTCACAGCTATACAGTTTCGACGGTTGACATGTTATCCACTAAGCTGAACCTTAAATTTCACGAATAAGCCTTTAGTCGGTCGGTTCGGTAAAGGTCTGGGACGGTCCTGGTTACTTTTTTTTGGCGTTGTGACACCATTCATTCTTCATCTTTGGATACCAACGTTTTGGTGGAGGATGCTCCCTCCATCATCAGGTTGAAGTTGAGTGAATTATATAGGACGGTTTAAAGAGAGTTCCGGTGCGGAATACCATTCCAGCCAATGGGAACGGCGAACCATATTCAGTATGCTAGCCACCTTGCGTGGAGTTCCTGCAGTCTGCAGTATAACACATGCGCTCTCTATTCACTTGGGGACCCTGAAGATGTAGGTGGTACGTTCTTCCGAAAATGTTTACCCGTAAGACTATACGACGTCACATCCTAGCAAACCAGAATAAACACAACCGTGAAATCCTCGAACCTTACATTTGTGGCACTTGGTAATGTACTGTCCATAGTTGGAGGGAGGCTTCATTTACCTACTTTAAACAAAATCCTCCCGTGAAGGCGGGAATAGAGGCCACATCCCGAAACGTCGTGTACATAAAATATGACTCAGACAGTGGTAAGTGTCTTCTTCAGGTTAGAAGACGTACGCAGAGCGGTCCATCGAAACGCCGGTAAATCTGTACAAGACTACTCGGAGTCATATCGCGGTAGTGTCACAGTTACCCAGTATCTCTCTATTCTAAGCTGTAACAGAGAAGACTGCACTGTGTGCATGTACACTCAGCACTGTTGATTATTGTACTGACCCATGAGCTATAAAGGATTTCCCTCACATCGATTGCGAATGTATCATCAGTCACTACTGGACAAGAGTTCGCGTGACTTGTATCACATGTGGGACAAGTGAAGCACGCTGGACTCCCGCCGCCGTGACATGCATAGTTTGGCCCACTGCTGAGGCATTTTGAAACGTAACACTGCAAAATTCCTGTCGAAATTTAAAATCCGTCCTCATTACCGAGATACTTGTTTTGCTACGGCATGGAAATGCGAGTGTCCGAGTTAAGCACCCGATCCCATGCACATGGATATTCCTTAATGATTTTTCGTTTCCTCCAGTCTTTCAAATGAGTTTGTGTTTACTAATGTAGAGGTGTGTTCGTTTCTTGGCTTACTTAACGACGTTCGTCTGCAATATTGGAAGAATTGATGGTTATAAAGCACACGCGCGGAGTTCAATACTACAATTTTCCCTAGAAGTACCAACACATTATTCGGTATGGCAGACAGTGTTCCTTGACCACTTCTCCCACTATCCACTATCGACGTAATCAAAGATAACATGTATGGCACAGAACGAAAGGAGACATACAATATTTGAGGTTTAAACCAGTGACGTAATGCCGAATAGCAGGTTGATTATAGCGGAATGAATTCCACAAAGTCTCCAGTCTCAAGCGCAGGTAATGTAAGCTATCCGAGGCTGATGACACAAATCGGAAAAGTGTGGGACGTCATGTGAACGTAGATCAGTGTTTCTCTGCAGCCGGAGCGGTGGAGATGCCAGTATTCTTCTGCCCATGTATCAGCTGCATTCACGTCACTGAGGTAGGTGGGCCGTCAACTTTCTGAGACTCGCGCTGAAGGTTGTCATGCAAGATAATGGGGGTAATCCTGCTGTACGCAAAAATGTATTGGTAAGGATGCGATATGATACAGTTGTGACTTATTTTCCGATGCCTTACCGAAGTGCTTGCGAAAAAGAATCTATAAAACAACGAAAAACGGAATGCTTTTACCCAAAATTATAGCAGGTGACAGGGATAAATAAAAGAATCGAGAAAAGGGTTCTTACTGAATAATGTAGGTGGGCGGCATTGCGCATGGGTAAATACAATAATATCGGTGGTTAGGTGATTCGTGCCCTATAAACATAGGCATGTAAATAAATGTCGTCATGAAATGGATTTCACACAGGGATTTGTGTTTGTATTTCGCCCTGAAGAAAGAACTTACATCGGGGATGTTTGGAGGCAAGTGCTGAGAAGAATATGGGGTCCTAAGAGGAAGGCATATGCAGAATAAATAAATTTATTCTGTTCATTTGGTCTCTTAACCAGAGACGAGAAGCGTGTGTCAGTGTTAGTTATAAAGCCTGAAATTCAGTTACGACTTGGAAGACAAAGACTGATATTTCTCATGACACAGCAATTTGTCGTAACTTACACAATTCCTCAAAAATATTTTCGCGTTACTGGACAGCTGGGTTACAAACACGTCGTCTGTCAAAATGCTGTGTCCACAAAAAAAATTGCTACTTATATTTTCGTAAAAACAAACTATGCTTACATTTGGCCTGTTAAGCATCTGTCAAGTTTTTTCTTTCTCCTGCAAAATTTTTGCCCGTGTGTTACGACAGACTGCTGTTTAATGAGCGATATGTGAGCGTAACTTAAATCTTGGAGGAGTATGATGTGTGATATGATATGGAGAGAGCCGGTTCATCTGTATCAAAACAGGGAACGGTGGCGGGATGTTGGTGACACTGCAGTAAACTTTTGTGTTCAGCTAATTCCGTAGACAGATGAATGACTTATAAGAAAACCAACGAGATGCACTAATTTGTCAAATTTATTTTTGGAATAGAACTCTACATATTTCGGAGAGTTCCTCTGTCCATCATCAGGAGTCTAGCACTGTACACACAGCAATACATACAGGTTATGCCTATTGCTGTGTGTTCAGTGCTACACTCCTGATGAGGGACAGAGATGCTGTCCGAAACATGTAGAGTTTTATTCCAAAAATAAATTTGAGAAATTAGTGCATCTCGTTGGTTTTATTATAAGAAAATATCACGATGCACGGTCACCTGAATGTCAAAGATGAATGACTGTTAAATCAAGAAAACTCGTGTTCCAGGTAGTCAGTTAATTTCTTTGCCCCTATATAAATCCTTATAAAATAAATTAAATTACTGAAATCTGAATTGTGATTGACAGCCTGTCAGAATCCGTGAGTCGACTGTAGGCTGTCCTAATATCTCGTTAATCCACTCTGACTCAAACTTGACGGACTTGCCGCGTGTGAAAGCGCTTGGAATCTCCTGAAAGGAGCCAACAGCCGTTACTGCCTGGAGTGTTGTGTGAATGTGTACTGCACATAAAGTTGTTGATCTAAATCTTATGATTTCTTCAGCAATTCTCTTCGTATTGCCCAAGTTATGTTGTTTTTCTAGATTTGTCCAAGTACGGTGGAAGTCTCATTTTAAACCCTTGAAGAATTGCGTTCATCTAAAGGTCGAATTGTCTGTGAAGATAATTCTTCCTAAACACTTAGATCTTTGAAGATGAGACCACTATGTTGCCACGGCACGTCGGGAACCGATTTCTAGAGCCGCGCCGTCTTATCCCAGAAGAATGAAAACCGCGTCTGCACTGCGGTGGAAGGATTTGCTTGTGTGTGTGTGTGTGTGTGTGTGTGTGTGTGTATTACAGGCTCTAATTTCGTGAAACTGTGTGTTTGCGATTTCGACTTTTCATCCCTTTTCACTTTCGTTGTTTCAACCTTTCGTGGCTGATGCCGATGAATCGGGATGAGACTACACGGCAGGTGATTCGGCTTCCCCCACTGTTCTTCTATTGTGCAAATCACTGCGAGCTCAATCACGCTCTGTCACTGAGGAGATTGCTCTCGTGTTTTATAAAATAAGCCCCCCCCCACCCGAAAAGCGGATGCTTGTGTTCTCTGTCAGGTCAGTCCTTGTGGGTTTTGTGGCGGACACTGTGGCGGTGAGACAGGTTGTTCTCCGAGTACATTGGTTTTCCTCGGCCTATCATTCCACTAAAGTTCGTGCTACGTCATATATCACCGACGCTATATATATATATATGTGTGTGTGTGTGTGTGTGTGTGTGTGTGTGTGTGTATGATTGTAAGAAGTGACAGCGTAGTTAAAATAAGGCATGTCGGAAATGAAGGGTGTTGTAGAGAAATTACGCAGATGTCAACGAGCACAAGATTTGAACTCATCGTCGTCTTAGAAATTGCCTCAGTACGGATCGGCCAAGAACGAAAGACGAGTTGCCGCCAGAGAAGGCGACTTACTGTTAATTATAAACAGACCGGTACATGAGGCCCACCATCGCAGAACTGTGTCCACACTGGGCGACACTGTGTGCTGCTGAGGGTCAAGTCAGTGTTCTCTTGTCAAGTGTTATTAACATCAGAGCAAAGTCCTTTTGAATGAGAAACTATGCAGTGGATACTGGCGTTGAGCGCTGTTCAGGCCTGGTGAAGTTTGGTTCAGTCTATTTTAGTCTATACATGTTACACACAACACTGGTACTGACATGCAGTGAACGCCCCCCCCCCCTTTCCCACCCTACCGCCCAGTGCGCTGTCCAAACAATAAATTCTAATATTGTAAATATTAAACATGCGAACTATAGTCACGTAAATCACCTTCTGGTGTCGTTGCTAGAAATATTTAGTGGCTGCATGGGAGTGTGTGTCGTGGATGTATATATGGCAGGGGGACGTAAACTGTGCACTTTTTCCATTTGATGGATTTCAAAGTACTCGTCCCTGGAGCTCCTGTAAATTTTCTGCCGTGTAGCCACTCCTGTAGAGCAGCAATCAGACGCTTATGTTACGCAACTTAATTTACTGCCCGGCACACTGCAGCCGTATATATTCACAGAAAAGAGGGAGAACACCAATAAAAACATTCCTTGCGTTTAGAAGCACTCAGCTTTTGGATTTTGTCCATCGCCCAGTCATTAAAAGTAGCTCAGCTTTACAAGCACAACTGAGTAGATGCCTCTCTACCTTTTGACCTGAGGACGCAAGGGGATCCGATTTCCGAAACGTTAGTTTCAATTTTTGTATTTTAAAACACTGTAGCGGTACAAGAGCACAAAGCTGAGTGCTTACAAATCTGATACCCCAGCGTCAGAAACGTATATAATTGAATACGCTGCCCTGTTAATCAAAAGAAGTAAGAGAAGCCTGCGGCAACAGAAGCCAAAGGTGCACAGACATCAAAGCCAGACATTATGCACGACATTAAGTCGACGGTTCTGCATCTACCTCCCCATCCTCACTGCCCACCTCCCGAAGATGTATAGTCGTGCTAAGCTCACGTTTTACAACGGCTTAGGCTATTTCTCAGGGGGTTACCACCTACAGAATTTTAGTCATTCCTTGGGTCCCTCATCCTGGCCTTATACTATTCCATTGTACATCCAAAACACAACTTTACCCGCAGAATCTGTATAAATCATAGAGTTTCTCGTAATATAATATCCTATAATGGTCACTTGGTCCAAGCTTCTAAGGTGCATTGTTTCCCTTCCTCTTCAGACGCTTACATTACATTACATTCTTTCCACAAAGTGACGGACCATGTTTCATAACCATGCAAGACGACTGTTGAAGGCATTTCTTTGTATACACTGACAGACAATACGTAACTGTAGGTCCATGTTGCAATATGTTTATGCGTTTGTCATTTTGAGAAGCTCATAATTTGAGCCCTGCTTTTGCCCGTCGCTGGTTCCAGACACAAATCAACGCCCACACATTCGCTACTGCAGTATGCTGCAAGATCATGGTTACAGCTAAACCTTCTTTTCAGATTAGGATTTCAATTTATGTTCCGTCATGCCTACTGTTAACTTCAACCGTCTCTCACCGCTTACATTTCTAGACACAGTACACACCGATAATGCTCCAACATTGATTTTCGGTTTGCCAGAATGCACACGCCACTCGCAAACAATACACACATCTAGCAGGACCATGCGGTCTCTACGGATTATTTCATGAATATAGATACTAGAAGCGAGGTAAGATAAACTGCTTCTGGAGCTGTGACGGGAATAAACCTCCATTAGTAGCTCAGCAACACGCAGATGATAATTGATTACCACCGCATCTATTAACATCAAGATCTACTGCGATCAGTGCTTGGAATTCCTTCGTCATGCAAATTCCCCAGTTCTGTGGTGGGGACAGAAACATCGCACATGGAGCCACTCGCTTATCGGCCCCACATTATCATGCTTCCCTGGTTGTGTCTTCTTACATGGTGCACAGGAAGCCTTGCCGTGTCATTTAATTTCACCGAGCCGTATTTTGCGCAACTCACCTCCCGCTGCCACAACACCCAAGTCACGCAAAGTCAACCGCACAATCCTTTCGCGAATTGCTACTGTAGGTTTGAACAGTTCAGCTGGTCGCCGGCGTATAACCACAGAGGCCCAGGTTCGGTCCTACGGCAGTCCACGTGATATTTATGGTGGGAAGAGTGGCACTGGGATAGGATTCTCTCCGAATTCTTCTGCTTGCACTGCCAATCTCCATTCCACCAGTATTTCACATTTATTCATATGTCATCCCGTGGATGGACAATTGGCCTAGTACAGAACGAGGTAGGCCTAAGTAAAGTTTTCCCCTGTCAATGCCATAAAGGCGTAAGGGGGGCAAAGTTACAGATCCACTCATTCTTAACCTCAGTGCTATAGAATCCAGGACATGACTGACATCAGTAGGAAGGCCATATAAAAGATAGTATGTGATTTATATGGTCGTCTCCTACAGCCAGTAGTCATTACTTGCACCCTGTCTTCCTCTAGGAAAGGAGGAGGGCAGGTTTGTCCCCCGTGACTCCTGTGCCAGCACACCGATTTTCACCAAAATTGATATAAACTTTATACCACTGGAGGTCATCCAATCGACGTACTGTCTAATTACGTCACAAGGCTCAAACGCGAATTGCGAAATAATGATATCAGAGCCACTTATTTTAGGGCACTGATATGGTGGTGTACGGTAATAGACTGGGAAAATATGTAACGCTTGTGACGATTTTTTGTTTAAAGTAAAATGTGGCGGTGGTGGGGAGATTATATTCAACTTTTGGTTGGACGGCAGTAATTGCCTTTCATCTGGAATCAGACATGTGAAGTGTAGCATGGTGATGGATCGTAAACGTTAAGTGTGCTTTCAGCGCGAAACTTTGAGGTTGTATGGGATAAATTTAACGTATACAGAATATTCATGTACCAAGTTCTTCACAAAAATAAGAACAGCAGTAGGTCTGGAGAATTGTAACTGTAGGCAGGAGGAAGTTACAAAAGTTCAGGTGATAAATTTTTATAATAAAACCAACAGATGCATTAATTTATCAAATTTATTTTTGGACTAAAACTCTACGTGTTTCGGACAGTTCCTCTGTCCATCATCAGGAGTTTTTCACTGTACACACAGCAGTGGTATATATCATACAGGTTTGCTGACAGCTTGCGAGCAGGATCAGGACGGAACTGCTCGCAAGCTGTCAGCAAACCTGTATGATATATACCACTGCTGTGTGTACAGTGAAAAACTCCTGATGATGGACAGAGGAACTATCCGAAACACGTAGAGTTTTATTTCAAAAATAAATTTGAGAAATTAGCGCATCTAGTGGATTTTTTTGTAATAATATGAAATTATAGGCTTTATGAAACTCGTAACTTATGTAGGACAGCTGCCGGATAAAGCAATGAGTCTGTACTTTAGTACGACAGCAGTTATGTTGGCTCCCCTGGTTTTTGATAATCGAAATAAAAGCCATAAACGGAACTCGTGATGGTTCCATAAACCTTAATTATTGAGAAATAACCTATTTTATTGTTGAAATTCTGCAACTAATTAAATTTATTTTTTATCCGTATTTGACACATTTGACTCTTCTGTCTTGTGCTGTATTAGAGAGGTGCTTGGTTCGGATCTCTGTTGGGACACCCACTCCCTTGATAGTAATCCTCGTGATTTTTTGTCCGAAAATCCACTTCGCCGTATAGTACTGTACCTCAAGGTAGGACACTACCGACTGCTTCCCCATTGCCCGCAATACAGTATGTATTAATGATCCTGAAATTCGACGTGCAGTCGCAGCCGTTAACAGCACCATTCATTAAAACTTAAATCCACGTAGTCACATCCAGGTGAGAATATCTCGCTGCCCACATGTTACTGTCCTCATGGTCTTTTGCATGTAGCACTTGACCACAGCATACATTAATGGACCGACAGTGATGTAACCTCCCGGTAGTTAGGTCGCTTTAGGGTCCTTTTTTGTCAGATGATCGGGAGCGCAGATAAGTAGGGCTTCGAAACTTTCACTAAATGTGCAAGAGGGAGAAATGGGCAGTGCCATGAAACTTCAACACGAATGGACTTAATCAGCTGCTGGAACGTTCGCTTGAATAATGTGCCAAGCATAAGTTCACTAATGTGCTTAGAAGTGACATCCATGATGAAACTTGATTGTAACACGGTTGGCTGCATACTAGGTCCGACGTTCGCAGATTACAGTGGGGATGCTGACTACGCGTAGGACTAAGATATGTGATGTCTGTACAGCACTGACGTCTTCTGTTTGCATAGCGCGGCCACATTTCATGCGAGGGATGCTTTCCTGAAGCCCTCGCATAATTCGCGACTAATTTTCCCATAGGGGTAAACGTAAAGTTGAGTGCATGCATTCTCGGAGCGCAGAAACATACGACCACTGCTAGCGCACTTTTGCTTTTAAGATACACATCAGTCGTAGCATAAATAAATGAAAATGAAAGTTAATTAATGAAAATTGTAGTAATTAATGTGTAATACTGCGCCTGAAAAAAATTGAAAAAAAAAACAACGTATTGAAACGATATCGAAGGAACAGGAAGTGTAAGGGGCAGCGCAGACTCCGCACTTAATGCTGTGGATTAGCATAATTTACAATTTTGTGCGTAAAGTGAGACTTTATTAATACTTTTATGTCGCAACATTTCAGATTAGCATATTTAAAATTCGCATAAAATACGACCCCAGTGTGTTGAGGTTACATCCGTATGCTTGCAAAGTTTGAAACTATAGTTTAACCCTATAAAGGTAAATGGCAACGTGATGATTGTTGTTGAAAGATTCAGTCCGTATCTCGCAGTAGACGCACTGCATCTGTTATAAAAATCAGTCAGTAAATGCTGTACGCGGTTATAATCGCTGTTTGTTCTAAGGTCCATAAGAATCATTCTGTAGGCAGAGTGTAGAATTTCTGAATATTAAAAGGGATGTAACGTATAACTGAGCCTTAAAGGGTTAAGGAAGTATTTATATTTTTTTTTGTCCAATGCCACTACATGTCCTTGTGGACTTCGTGGTCCTCCCTCCTGGGCATGGCAGCATTGTAACCCACTTCTGAGGTTGGGACGCCCATGAGGCGCAGTTAGGTTATAGGAGAATGTAGTGCCAGGAGGGCCCTTAAACCTAAATTCTACCAACCTACCCAGACCATGGTCACTGCGGGAATCCTCCCCTTCAGGGAAAATTCCCACAGTAGAGCCGGGAATCGAACCCGGGACCTCATGATTAGTAGTCAGAGACTCTGACCACTAGACCACGAGGCTGGTCGGGAGTATTGATATAGAAATGCTAATTTCTTCCCTTTCGTTTTTAAGCACAACGCCAGATATACCAATGTTAATCCTGCGATAGGACGCTAATCACAATTATACCAAAGAATTCAGTGCCTACATCAAAGAGAATACAGACCGCTTCTTAGCAGTTAAGGCTGTTTAGTGAAACAATCGGTATGTGGGCAAAAGAGAAGGCATTTAATTTTAAATAGGTGCTATATACCACTGCCTTCAGCTTAGACAGTTACAATACTGTCACAGTAGCCGTCAGCACACAGTCTGAGCAACCTTGCCACAGTTTCCACACCTCCACGAAACCTACAAGCGGACGGCATCGTTTTCATTCTACGGCGCACCCATTTTTATGTGCCACAGTATTATCACTACCGTACCCCCCCCCCCCAAAAAAAAAACGTAAATGCACATGCAAATAAAGGACGAATCATACTTTTTCTGTTTTCTGTTTTATTATTCACTATTGCCAGGCGCGATTTTAGGCTTCCGTTGCAAAGTAGATGGTAACTTCACCCTTCTGGGCTATTACGCAACGAGTGGTGGTAATTTCTGACCGACGTTTCGGGACAACCGATCGGTCCCATCCTCAAGGACCATCTTCAAGGGTAAAGCAGCTGGCCGTTGAAGATGGGACCGATTATCCCGAAACGTCGGTAAGAAATTACCACTACTTGCTGCGTCATAACCCAGAAGAACACCGTTCTGACTATTGCCAACGTCTCTTTTGGGGTAAACTAAAATTTCCTTCAATTTATTACATTCCCTCGAGCTTTACCGTAGTCGGCCGACAGCGCGTCACGGGACTGTACGCCCTCCGCAAGAGCCATGCTTGGGCATCACAGCGGGTCGCTGGAATGTTCAAGATCAGAGCGTGTGATCTCACCAGTACAAATATAACTAAACCAGAACAAACAAACAGTGAGCGTTATTGCGACAGACTGGACTTAACACAATTGCTGCATCAACACGTTTAGAACGGAGGATATAAATCTGCCTCAGTAATTCAAACTATTTTGTTTTTAGCTGAAAAAAAATCAGTATGACGGCTGTGTAAATTGTTACCACTGAGCCTTAACGTTAAAGGTGACAGATACGTTAAAATGGTGCGGAAACATGGTTTTTACGTTTGAACATCGCGACCGATCATCCGGCAAAGAAATGTTTGATACGCTTCTGCAAAAACTGAAAATTTGTAAACTGAGCATTAGGCCTTATCGATCAGAAGAGTGTTTTGTTTAATTGGAGAGAAAATTAAATGATATCATTTAATTATGTAAGAATACACGAGAATATGGTGTTGAGGAGAATATTTGGACCTAGGATGGACGAGGTAACGGGGGAATGGAGGAGACTGCATAACGAGGAGCTAAATGATCTGTACTCCTCACCCAATATTGTGCGGGTGATA
>Ga0131853_10007560_pt1 | contig 19702 bp, 12 predicted proteins | sample TergutLab28metaG_FD_92764 | JGI IMG/M metagenome (GOLD analysis project Ga0131853, IMG submission 92764) | Labiotermes labralis P1 segment gut microbial communities from Petit-Saut dam, French Guiana - Lab288 P1 (version 2) (version 2) | ecosystem: Host-associated > Arthropoda: Insects >... | reverse complement strand
TTATTGTATTGTATTGTTCTTACGGCACGTACAGCGGCTCTATCATTTTTCCAAAATCCAGCTCACGACCGCGAATCTAATTCGCACGCGATTCTAATCCGCATCTGATTTTTTAGCCCTCTGGAACCGTAAAAAGGGTATGGATTAGATTCGAGAATATACAGTAATTACACAAGACAATTCCTGAGTAAAATCTTTATCGTCTTTACCGTTTTTATAGTTAACTTTGCACCGTGCACTTTGTAGTTTATTTAAGTAACACACCAACAAATGCACATCTATAGTCTTTAATAATCTAAAATTCACATTAAAACATTTAAAACGCTCGTACATGTTTCGATCACACGATCATCCTCAGGCAGCATACTTTGTACCGTGCTAAAGTTACAGTTTAAAACACTTAGTGATTTACTTCGTTGTACTAATTTGGTGCCGTGGCAACATGTCGTGTGTTGTGTGTGAGTCGTACGCTGTTCAATTGAGACCGGCTGTCGATGTGCTTGTTGTGCCTGAGTAAGATTTTGTGATATAGACAGTACTTATGACAATATAATTTCAATTTTTTTAAAGCCTACGTTCCAGAAGCTGAATAGTTGGTATATTTCCTAACATGTAAATTAGTGATGCATAGAGGTCACGTGCTGTTGTTAGGGTCGTGAAACCTAGGATTGGTTGGGGGAAACAAAGAGTGTCTACAGAATTTTGATAGGAATTATAATGAACACGAAACACTGCTAATTTGATACTAGGGTAACATTAATGTACATAACATTTTACATCGGTGGAAGATGGAAGGAACTGACTTAAACGGACTTATTCAATGACGGGGTTTATATTCATTTTCTTATAGTATATCTCATTAGTTAAATAACGCATAATATTTTTCGGTATGATGACGAGATTACGGAGCGGGCGACTTGACAGATGAAGGTTTTATTTGGGGTAGGGGCACTATCCCTGTGTTCTGCACAGGGTTAGACGGGTTTTCTTACCATGCAGATAAAACAGCCAAAACCTGATGCTTCCCACTCACCATCTACATTTGCGGTTAGGGGTTTCGGAGCTACGCCGTCACTCCCTCAGGCAGGCAGGCAGGCAGGACCAACAGTTCCGCCTTTATTATTATTATTATTATTAGTGAGCCGGATAGCTATCTCGGTATAGCGACTGACTACGGGCTGGACGGTCCGGGATCTAATCGCGGTGGGGACAAGACTTTCCGCCCGTCCAGACCGGCCATGGGGCCCACCCAGCCTCCTGTAAAATGGGTACCAGGTCTTTCCCGGGGGTAAAGTGCTGCTGACCACTCATCCCGTTCTAGTGCCGCGGTCATGGAAGAGTAGAGCTATACCTCTACACACCCCCTGGGACACACTGGGCCAGTAACGGGATAACTTTACCTTTATTATTATTAAAGTACTGTTTTCCGAAAAGACAAAGAGGAATATGGACGAAATTGGCAGATATTGTACCTAAAGCTGTTCCCAGAGCGTCCTGAGATCGAGTAGTCTTTTGCATGCGAAAAGTGCGTACCTGAATGCATGCCTGCATGTGACAACGCCCTAGTGCCCGCTGCGTTTGCAGCACACAATATCGGGTGTGGCTACGCGGATCAAATCATGAAGCAGTTACCAGTAGTAACAAGTGCTAGACTACAATTAAAAGACTGATGGTTATGAATTTGCAATTGGCTGTACTTGAAGTGGTTAAGAAGGTTACCTTCCAGTAGCATGTGATGCCTTACACACTGACAGAAATTTTTCGACGTTTCAGAAAAACGTTCTGTGTTCATCTTCAGGACGTAAGCCTATTCCTTAGTTGACACGTTTCCACCAAAGTACATTGCGTCAAATCTTGACACGTTCTTCGACAATTTCAACAGGACTGTAGCACAGGGCAGGTCATTGGTGTTCCGGAACATGAAAAATTACATATGCCTATCAGCATGGGTTTGTTGGAAGTGTCCTGAAACAGGCAGTTCGTTTCAGCCGTAGCTTGGAGGTCAAGTACGACTCCCAAGATGGAGGGAGAAACCTTCAGCAACATAAAACGAAGGAAAGTGTAGTGTTTATGGTCCCTCCCTATTGCTGCTGGCCTTTATACTTCGACAATGGAAACAAGTTGCATGAATGGACCATCCCAATACTTTTCTCGAGGTTTCACACATTCTTCCAGATTAGTTGTCTATATACCTGTCCAGTCACCGCAGCAGTCATAACCATTTGATAACTTTCGCTTTTTTCACTCTCTTTGAGCTGAATGATGCAATGTAGAGAAGGCTGGAGGAGAACGTCAGAGCAGCCAGAAGGAAGGAAGCACCTAGCGCTGTTGTTTCTACTCTCCACTGCAGTTCTTTCCGTGTCTGCAGTATAGCGGCTTTGGCAAAGAATAGAGGCTCTTTCCTACCCCTTGATGTATGTATCGCTGACCCTGGTAGACACCATGACAAGCATTTCGCGAATCCACGCAGACACACGCGGTGGTGTGTCATGTAGGTGAGATAGCATCTTCAAACTAGGTGTGTTCTCATAGCAAAACCAAAAGATGTGATAATGGATTCTCCTGACAGTACAGGGACATCTTCGCATTTATAGATCCCCGGTCCATCTTGCCGCACTCAATGAGATAATTCCTACGCACGTTTTCAAGTACTTGTAGTTGATGTCATCGATGACGCATCTCTGCTGCTCCTCTCCAAATGGGCCAACATATAAACTAAATTACGTATTAATGATTGGTCCTTTCTCTTATAAGAAAGACTTCAAGAACTTGCACGTGATTAACCACAACTGACTATAAATGTACAGGAGTCCATCCAACAAATCAAATACTGAAAGCTGAGGTCTTCTGTGATAGTTTGTGGGTGCGTAGTTTCTTGCTTTTGGAAGGAGCGTGGTGCCCCCATCGTTAGGAACAAGCAGTCCAAGGACTGCTTTTTCCTAAAGACAAAGACAACATGATCCTTAGTGTCACGCTCTCGTCCTTTTACTTCATGTATTACTGAAACCACTAAAAATCGTAAATCGATGTTGACTTTCACATTGACCTGCAAATTTAAAACGCCCAGAACAGCTGAATCCAAAATGAAGTAGCAAGAGTGTAACGCGTTCGGCTCACACTATTTCATATGCCGTTATCCGGAAGTTTTTAAAACTCTTTAAATTGCTTATACGCCGTCCTTTGGATTCACATTGAAACCAAAGAGAAGTTTATGGTTGAATAGAAGTTGATGTCGGTAATATCTTACTGAACAAAAGTAATGAAGCAGAATGTTGCAGTGAAAACTTGAAAAGGTTTTTTGAACTTTTCTTAATACCTTATAGTTTCTTTATAATAAGAAATCACTAGCACAGCTGTATTACTTTCACGTAACACTGACTGGAACCTGTTTATCGGCTAAATATGTAACAGACTTTGCTCTGACTGGGTATAGAACAGGTTCTGGATTTTTAATCAGAGGAGTCGGAAGAACAAAAATAAACAAGCTTGAAGTTCATGGCGGAAGGGGAGGGGGATGCCACTGATTGTCCCCAGAGGGGAAATATCGCGTTCCGAAACAGGCAAATAAAGAAGTATTAGGCAAACCGTAAACGGTTTTTTTTCGAGGTCAATCGCCAACATTTCCTTTTACAAAATCGTACAGCGAGCGGCTATATTTATCCCAAAGTGCACGGTACAGCTGCTGTAATAGAACACTTTGCAGGTAATATTTTGATGGGATCTCCGCTCTTATGGGATGTTATGCAGCGTAGATTGGTAGTTAGTTACGGACGTTTCGGGACAACCTATCGGCCCCATCTCCAAGGGACCGCTAGGCACTTCAAAATGATACCGACAAGTTGTCCCGAAGCGTCGGTAACTAACTATCAATCTACGCTGCATAACATCCCATAAGAGCGGAGATCTCGGAAGACTGAAACCATTCAAAAGTTCTGCTGTTGTGTGTTTTCTGTTAATGGAATGCGATCACAAGAGCCTCGCAGTCGGTATAGTGATCAGAACATTGGCGTGACGAAGGAAACAGTTCAGTTCCCGCCAGACACAAGAAATTTCTCTCGTGCCCAAAGCGTCCAAGCAGACTTTTGGACACTCCCAGCTCCCAATCATGCGAATTCCCTTGGTTGTTGTACAGGTATTAATGTAGACGGGGGATGAACCTTATAAGTAAGTGCATAGGGCTTATACCTCCACACATCTGTACATCTTCTTTGCAGGGTGCTTACTAAAGCACAGGGACAACTTCAACCTTACGTATGAAGGAATTGGCTACAGCTTCTATTGTACAGCATGTAAAGACAAAGAGATTACCAAAGTAGGAAATGGAATGTACAAACCTATGGACGAAGACGACTGAAGAAATGCTGGAACAACCAATTTACGCAATAAAAAAGCTGAAATTAAATTATTGTAATGTAAATTTAAATTTTATTAACCAACACATATTTAAACCCTACTTATGTCATCAAAGGCCATTATACAAAAGCCATCAAAATTCTGCGTAATTCTATACACGAAAACAGCTTATAATAATGGAGTTACGTATAACCATAATGGCTGGTGTTTTTGTAGCGTCCTCTGACTGCTGCCTCAGCGCTGAAACCGGTAATAGTGCTTAGTATTTTGATATTGTTTTTAGTTATTTTCAAGTTTCAATTCAGTTTATGGCGTCAGATATGCAGGGACAGGTAAACCGAATAGGATAGATTTTCAGGAATTACAAGATGTTGTTAGGGAACTTGATCACACCTTACGTAGTACTAAATACAGTTTCATTTTACCCTTTGCGACTGGATAACTGGAAGAGTTATTCGCGACTAGAAATTCCGATGAATGTGACTAGAAACTAGTAATTAGACATTATGGAAAGTGAATGGGCTACAGACGGAACGACCGGCCGCAACATAATCTGTTCTCGGGAGGGACAAGAGATAATCTGTCCTTGGAAGCCTCCTGACAAGATCTGGAATCCACCCAGCCTGTTATTCAGCAGTTACCATGGTGGGGGATGGTTGGGTGCGGAGGATCTTTCACTGGGTCGTGAATCTGTCCACGCTTCTTGAACTGGTGTCGAAAATGTTTCCTTGATGTGCATATGGACTTTTTTTTTTAAATCGAATTCTGATCAATATCATTACTCGTATTTTCAAATCGAAGGATCCTGTGGTGGTGATATTCTACAAGCGTGAGCTATAAACTGTGACTTCCGAATTTTATGATGGTCAAAATTCCTTTTTGAAGGAAAGGTTCTGGTCTGCTCTGAGAAGGGTTTTACTGTCAGCTTTTTAAGTTGACCCATGTGAAAATGTCCAGTGATTTGTAACAAGCCTTCCATTCCCATTGTCAGAAGGCTTTTAACATGCACTTCCTTTATGGCACCAAGGGACACGTTTGGAAGGGTTATACAGCCTCTCATTGCTGCCAACCATCCGCAACGTGGTAATAAACAAACTTACCTGTCTGTTTCCCTTTACTGTTATGTAGACAGTTATAAAAATTAACAATATACGAACCGTATAACGGAGAAGTAGCAAAAGTTACAACAGGATTTGTCAAAAACCTTGGTTACAAAGAGGACTACCTCCTGTTTTTCAAGGTCGGGATTTTGTGCTTCGGGGTTAGAACTATGTCCCTTAAACAAGTAACGCTGGGCGTAAGACAACGATTTCGTCCTGTGCCTGCCCTGAAGAGTGTATTATTTAACGACACTCGGTTGCCAGTATGAATGTAGCGCTGATAAATACGTATGGGAGTATCGGCGAAGTGATACTAGCAGGGCAAAACGGAAAACCTGCATCACTGCCAATTTTCCTGCCACAAATCCCACATGAACTGGCCTGGTATTGAACTCGGGCCTCCGCGGTGATGTCCTGTGCGTACTGAGTCGTCAAACAATTTAGAATTAAGATATTTGACTGTGGGGATTGCAGTGTCTTGGAGGTGACGCAGTGTGGTGTGTGTTTGAAATTTGCCGCTTACTTGCTACAGGGTAGATCAGGTAGATCCTATTCTACCCTGAATATGTAGGGAAGTATTTTCTCTGAAAGCACCACATTTTTGTCAGCGTATAAAAGGTCAAGGACATTGACAGTATTTGAGTATTAATTGCTTTCGTTCTTTAGTGGCTATAAGGATGGTAATTCAGTTTGACCTACGCCATTAGCATGTGGCTGGCAAGAGACAATCAGTACGTGTCACAGGGATACAAGTTGCAGTGTATGTGTAGAGGGGAGAGAAACGTATATCTTTCAGTGGTATCTGCAGACAACCCATACACTTATACTGTATTCGTATTTTATTGGGTTCTCCCTGCGCCACAAATGGTCAAGTCGTCAGGACTTATCGAATAGTGACTTGACAGTGATATATACTGCATTGTGCTTAACGGTAAGGGGCAAAGCAGACGGCGTGAGGTGCGACAGGTATTTGCAGGTCTGTGGGCTGTAGAAGGCTAGCAGGTTCTTTTTTCTTTTTGTGCATCAACCAAAATGTCGAGTCCGACGGGCCGAGTGCTGTACCAGCAAGCCGCAACTTTGTGCGTCTGTAGGTCATGAATACGTATATATGGAGAAGTTGTCTCAAAATGAGTAGAGGATGAGTGGTCAGCTACAAGGTACCGGCCGCTTTGCGCCTAGGATACAGCCCCCACCGAAGAGTGGGCCGGGTGCCCTCAGGAGCTGGTCCGGATGGCTTGGAGACGAGATGAGCTAACTCAGTTGCTCTTGCCGGGAAATGAACTTCCATTTGTCAGATATTTAGATCGTGGCCTAAACCCGTGTTTAAGCAGCATGACATGAAATCATGTGGAGTTTGGAGGAATACCTCCACGCATTCTTAACTTCTGCAGCTTTTTTCCCGGGAAAGAACCCGCGGTAACCATTGACTAGAGAGTTGGTTAGAACACAGAACCGGTCTGGTTATTTTAGAGGGGAGAAACTGCTTCAGGCCTGCCGGGAAACGAAAAATATTGCGGTTTCAGAGTTAGTAAAACGGCTTCATTGATCGACGGTTGTACATTACAACCATGGGACGGTACTATAAAATTGCAGTTTCACTGAATATCTGGACTATGTGCTTGACAAGTTTTGGGCAGACGGCTCGATAAAAGAAAAGGTGTGCTGTTCCCTGGGTACATGATAATCTACATCTCAATCACAGGAACATCACCACTGCTTAGCGCTAAATTATTTTGGTGATCAGCTGCGTGTTAGTGCGGTTAAAAACCAAAGTTCCTGTTGTGCCTTCATCATCAGGATAATTGGATTCAACAGGGTAAGGTCCCCGAAATGTCGGTTTCTAACCAAACACCTGACAACACGATCGTGAGAGACTTCAATCTTTATATACAAAATTTGTGGGAAATATGTAAATTGAAATTTCTACGGACTTATTTATGTCGTCAGTATTAAATAAATTTGGAGTATCGTCTTTAAAAAAAACAGAAATATTATGGTATGAACTTGAAGCATACTTCGCCGGAAATTCAGTATGATTACAAGAAAGAAATTATTCCTACAAATATTCTGACATTATAATATTTCAAGTTTTCAAGGCTGTGATTAATTTGATGTGTCTCCGCGTAATTTGGTACGAATTTACCATCATTTCGGAGGAACCTACTGCTCCCATCTTCAGGGTGGGTAACTGAGGCCTTATGTTCTTTCAAAACTTTGGTACCTTACGTGAACACGACTTCACATCGCACATGACCATGATCTTCCGACAGCACTGACCCAAAGAAACAAGGAATGCTAAAGAACGAGGCTAATGGTCTTTCACTTTTAGAAGTCGTACGTTGACTTTTCTCATGAGGCCGGCGAACTCTAGTAGTGTGCATGTTGGCTCGGACCACGGAAGGGTAGCATTCAAGCATGCCGTATAGTAACCCAATGTGGTAGCAGTTTTCATGCTTGCCGAACTGCAACGTAGCTTCACTTTACTCCTTGCAGCAATACACGTGCGAATCCTCATGCTGGCTCTGCTCCAATATCCTCTTATAAAGATTTCTTCGTCTGTGTTTTTCATATGAAGTGTTCCATTCTTATAGGTTGTGTAATTAACTTAAAGAGGTGCCTTTCGCTTTGTTCAGGCTTACTTTATTTACAAAAGGTACGATGAGCTTGCACAATTTAACTGAATTTAATGTTTTAAAAAGTGGTGTCCCTGGACAGCGTAATACAATCTTACGCAGTGCAGTTCTGTGGAAAGGATTGTTTTATCTTTCATTTTGGTAACAGTTCAAGGCGATTCAATTTTCCGTCGTCGTTGTGCATGATTTATGATTTGGTGACAGTTTTACATTCTGTACGCCGTGTACTAAATACCAAATCTGCGATACTTGAAGCTTGTAGGAGTCGAATGCCTAGAACATCACGATAAAAATTATCATTATTTGATGTTTGTTGCCGTAAAGCTTTGGCACATAACATGCATTTAGCCTCAGCATTGAATTCAGGATTTTTTATTGTTTCGAATGAAAGTTATTTCATTTTTAATGCTCACTATTTCTGGAAGCGTCTTGCTTTTGCCTGAAGAGTCACACATTTAGCCCGCTTGTCCTTTTGACAGAAGCAGAATGAATGTCAAAACGAATATTGGATTTGCACTGACAGGAGGAAACCGAAGAGCTCGGATAGAAACCTGCCCTAGTAGCACTTTGTCCACAAATCTCAAGTAGGCTGACAAGAGTTCAAAATTGGGTCTCCGCTGTGGGAAGCTGTGATTAAAACCTTGAGACATGTTGCAGGCAGTGTTAATATCAGCCTATTATCGGATTTTTATTGTAATTTGACGTTCAGGTGACCATACATCGTAATAAATTCTTATAATAAAACCAACTAGATGAACTAATTTCTCAAATTTATTTTTGGAATAAAACTCTTCATGTTCCGCACAGTTCCTCTGTCCAAAACCGGGAGTTTTTCACTGTACACGCAGCAATGGTATATGTCATACAGGTTTGCTGACAGCTTGCGAGCAGGATCAGGACGGAACTTCCTGATCCTGATGGACAGAGGAATTGTCCGAAACACGTGGAGATTTATTCCAAAAATAAATTTGAGAAATAAGTGCATCTAGTTGATTTTATTATAAGAATTTTATTGTCATATTGCCTAGGTCTTAACATTGATCGAATCCAGAAAACAAAGCCTTTCCTACGAGTTCTCTCCGTCAGCAATGCAAAATTATGAACACAACCAGCAAAATAATCACGCCTTTCATCCCAAAATGAAATTTGCAAAATTGAACATTTTTTCCTTCCAAGTACCAATGTAAAAGTTTTGTTATATTTAAGAGCAAGGCACCATAAAGGCAACGTTCCAAATTAATGGTTATTTACTGGACAATTTTAATCAGTCAGCTGAAAAAAATGCACGATGTTACTTACTTATTTACTTACTCAATGGTGCAGAGTCCTTCTTGAGAAGTTAACTGGTTTGCAGGTAGTCAAGAAGTTCCCCGCATTTCACGGAACCCGAAGGTTCATTACCGCACTCACAAGCGTCCGCCACCTATCCCTATCTCTGGGCCAACCCACTCCAGTCCATATACCCACTCCAGTCCATATACCCACATCCCACCTTCTGGAGATCCATCCTAATATTATCCACCCATCTACGCCTAGGTCTCCCTAGTGGTCTCTTTCCCAAATGCACGATGTTATGTTACAATACACGCAGACTTTCTGATTGACTGCCTACAGTTTGTAATCTCATAACCAACTGCTAATTCTTTCTATGTTTATTAAAAACGAAGATTATGTTCTGCCGGAACGTATCGCCATTTATTCTGTGAAATTTCTACCACACTACACGGCATCTTGGTCCAGAAGTCAATAACCCTCATACGACCTTCCGTGCGACATCTCGCGCAATAAATACGTTGTCATGCTGATGTCTAATATTTGATAATTAAGCCAAAACTAGGAATTACTTCGTTGTAAATGTAGGCCTGCAGCAAAGATATTTGTGCTTCGGAGCGGCCCTGTTTGTTTTGTGATGATGATGATGATGATGATAATGATGATGATAACAGATTTTATTAGTGCTGACTCAGCAGCCATAAGGGCGTATGGATAAAAATAACGTACTGAGTCTTGATTGTGATGGTTACGATCGTACGAGCAATGGCAACTGTCAGGCGAGTGATGGAGTATTTCAATGGAAATATGTTTAGCTTACATTACGTAAGCAGAAACGAAAAGACATGGAAAATGAAGCGTAACATATATTATTCCTCTGCCTGCGAGCTCAGGAGGAACAATTTGACCAAGGAAAACTGTCGACGAACAAATGTTTTTGTAAATAGAGTTTTTTTTGCGTTGAATTTCGCTGGCAAATTGGTCCAACTTAGCGTCAGCGTGTTGCTTAGTTCACTGATATATGAACATCTGTTGTCCCACGGGTACTTGAAGGTAGGAATTCGTACTTCCAGAGAGTGGATTCCATTCTTGTGTTACTGCTGGCCGTGGCTTCTTGGAGTTACAGGGTCAGAGCAGAATGGGAGAGTAGTCAATGTTGCCATCAAATGGCACCTTATGCGTGCTGGAACAGCGACCAGCATATTGCTTGCAAGTTAGCCATAACATTCGTAACGGCTACGGCCGATCTGGATGTATATTATTTCAGCCTAACTTTTGAAGTCAATTTAGCGGTGCCGGACGATGCATAAATGTCTTGTCTGCTGCTGGTTGCTTCTGCATCTTCCAATTTACATCAGCGCGAATAAATAGCTTCAAGGAGTAAAGGGCATATTTAGAAGTTAAGGGTTCCTGCGTAATGAAGAAATTCTCAGAATTCTGTGGAATCCGAATCTCCATTAGCACATTGACAAGTACACACGTGAGCCAGAATAATCCAGTCCACATTGTTTCATCCAATACCTTTAACATCAATATTAATATTATCCTCCCACCCAGTCCTCTGTTTTGCAAGCAGTCTCAGTAAGTCAGAAATTCCTTAAAAATTTCTACATGCACTTGTCTCCCAAATACGCCACTGCACAAAACAGGCGATTTAAAATATGTAAATTTTAACGGAAATTTAATAATTTCTATCCCTGCTTTTCTAAAAGATCTGGTCTTCTCCCTACTCAATCACCTTCTATCTCCTCTCTCCTTCATCCCATTGCATTTAACCCCGTTGTCAAAAAGAGTCAGTGAGGATAACATTAGCATACGTCTTCCATCCAGTATCGGCACAGTCCGGCAAATCAGCATTCGCAACAAATAATGTTACTTCTTTCCTTGAGAAGTTGGCGGTTGGGGGAGGGTAATATATATTCCCCAAGATGCGAAAACAAAGTAGAGTTCTTACCCTCTGCCTTCTGTTCTACTGTACTGCTGACGCCTCTTCTTCACATTTAGTGCAAGAACGGCACAAAACATTTTAACCGTCCTCGACAACATGTACTCCACTCCATGGTGCAGAGTCCATCTTGAGAAGCTAACTGGTTTGCAGAAGAAATTCCCCGCATTTCACGGAACCCGAAGGTTCATTACCGCACTCACAAGAGTCCGCAACCTGTCTCTATCTTCGGCCAACCCAATCCAGTCCATATACCCACATCCAACATCCTGGAGATCCATCCTAATATTATCCACCCATCTACGCCTAGGTGTCCCCAGTGGTCTCTTTCCTTCTGGTTTCCCCACCAAGACCCTATCCACCCCCCTCCACACCCATACGCGCCACATACCCAGCCCATCTCATTCTTCTCGATTTTATCACCCGCACAATATTGGGTGAGGAGTACAAATCATTTAGCTCCTCGTTATGCAATCTCCTCCATTCCTCCGTTACCTCATCCCTCCTCGGTCCAAATATTCTCCTCAACACCATGTTCTCAAACACCCTCAACTTCCTTTCCTGCCGCAATGTCAGCGACCAAGTTTCACACCCATACAAAAGAGGAAAAATTATAGTTCTATATATCTTGATCTTTAAGTTTTTTGATAGCAACCTGGAAAACATAAAATTCTGCACCGAATGATAGCAAGCATTTCATGACCTCAATCTGCTCTTAATTTCTTCCGGAATAGAATTTTGATTTGTACCTAGTACCCTGGTCTTCAACGCACGCGCTGGTCACTAGATTAACAAAATATTTCTTCCCTTGTCCACTAGCACTACGGTCCACTTAGCACCCTGGCCTCCTTCAGGATCTATTTCCAGATGTCTCTATTTTTTTCCCCAGCCTCGAACACCAATTTTCCTCAGTTCGTTTTCATCTTCGTCCATTCATATTTTTTTTTTTTGTTCACCAAAGGGGCTTTTTGCTTCTGGGATAATCTTAAACCGGGACAGCGGTAGCACAGTGGTTAAGGTGCTGTGCTACAAATCGGAAGGTCGCTGGGTCGATTCTAGATGGTGTCATTGTTTTCATTGACATAATCCTTCCAATTGCACTATGGCCCTGAGGTCGACTGAGCCTCTAATAGAAATGAGCAGCAGGAGCATTTCCTGGGGGTAAAAGCGGCCGGTGCGTAAGGCTGACAACTTACCACCATCCTGGGCCATTGTCACGTAATCTGGGAACCTTAACTTCCTGGAACCCTCTGGGCACCTCAGGCCTGTAATGGGACTGATTTATTTTTTTTTATAATCTTAAACACTGTCTTCAACAGTTCTTTCTCCTGACGTTCTTTCTACATGTCCTAACCATCACAATATTCCCTTTCAAATTTCTGAGATACTATCTGTTCCTCCTCACCGATCCATCAACTCAGTATCGGTGCGGACCGACCGTACGCCAGTTTATTTTACAGGGCAAAACGTAAGAGCCACAACTTTTTCGTTACCCTCTATATTTACTGATGCCAGACATGTCATTACTACGCACCATGAATAATGACGCTATTTAAATGAGAATGTACTCTTATTCACTTATGAAACGTACATCCTCATTACGGTTGACACAGTCGTAAAAGCCACTACATGTAATGGAATTGATGTGTGCCATCTTGAGGTTGTTTTGAACTACACGTCACGTGCCTGTCCTTGTGTTTACTTTCGCTCTACACAAATCTCTAACACACTACAGAGTAATAAAACTGCTGTCTTCCGGAATGCTATATCTTGTAGTATACCCTCCTGGCACTACATGCTCATATATCATCACTCACATCATCGGGACAACGTAACTGCGCCTCATGGGCGTCCCAACCCCATAAGTCGGTTACACTCCTGCCTTGCCCAGGAGGGAGGACCACGAAGTCCACAAGGACATGTGGTGGCATTGGACAAAAAAAATGTAGTATACCAGACTATACGGTGTCTTGCCCCATAAAACATCAGTTTCAACATACACCGTGGTGAAAACCCGTTCTCTCCTTATTACTTTTTGAGACTTGAGATTTTATGCTGCTGGTGATAAGAGATTTCAGTTGTTTACCAATCTTTGAAAACATAGTGGACGATTCTAGGTTGAAGAAATCCAACAAGCTGCAAGGGTATGCAGATATTTATTTACTGCTAAATTACTGTATATGTTTCGGGTGTCCATTGCGCCCATCATCAGGAGTACTACTGACGATGGACACGATGGAAGCCCGAAACATATAGAGTAATTTAGCAGTAAATAAATATCTGCATACTATTGCAGCTTGTTGGATTTCTTCAACCTAGAATTACGATGCACGGAACTACAAATATACAAATATATATTAAAAAAAAATAGTGGACGGTATAATCTGCCACCTGCCGTAATATTTAAACAAGAGAGGCCATATACACTGAGGCGCGTTCGTGTAACCTTTGTTGGCGTGGAAAAGCAATACGTATTATATATTCTGAGTGTGTGCTTGTAGCCTTGGGTATCCAGCTTGCCATGCCCCTGCGCCATATTGTCATCTGAAACCTGTCCGGCTCCACAGTATTTTCCCACATTATTTCTTAAAAGGCACGATGTAATAAAAAGGATTTTTAACATAAAATGTGTTTGATTTTCTCTAAAACTTTTGTCTGAGCGAGCGAGATATGTTCATAAACTTGTATTGGTCTTCATGTAAAGTGTCCCTTGTGCTTGTCAGACTTTAATAAAACTTGAATGTTCTCGACAGATTTTGGAAAAAAAACTATCACAAAACCAAATTTCAAGAAAATCTGTCCAATGGGAGTCCAGTTTTTCTATGCGGAAGGACGGACAGAGAGACCCACAGACAGATAGACCCACAGACAGAGAGACCCACAGATATGACGAAGTTAATAGTCGCTTTTCACAATTTTACAAATGCGCCTAAAGAAAACTTCATTTTTCGATGGATTGCATGGACGTGTTCCTTGTGATATTCATAATAAACTGAGACTATTTCCTTAAACGACATCGACTTACTGGTTTCTACAAGAAGGCTAAGTATTTTTTGTGAAGTAGAAAATCAATACTTAGCACGTAATTTAGATCAGTTTCATATTTGAAGGACAAGCTCTAGAAATTTTTTGACTTTGAGGTCTCTGTTCTTGTGGGATGTGGTGCAGGGCCACACCTGTGAGAGCGTAAAAAACATGCATCCTTTGACTTTGCCTGTTGCACACACAAACACACACGCATTGCAGTCACACTCTTCTTGAATTATAAATGAATGGGAAAATACCTGTTCACTTGAGTTACGCTGCACATCCCACATGTGCACTTGCACGTCTCTATGTGAATGTTTCATGCTATCAAACATAACATTCCCAACATAGTTAATTTTTAATGGCACTTATGTGCGACGAAAGAGAGGCTCTTTCATTTCCCACTTTAGCCATGCCTCTCACCTGTCATTTGCCCATTTATTTTTCCTGTATTTAGATTGAGATTGTTCATCAACAGCCAGTAATTCCGAGATACTTATATGCAAAAAAAAATATTTTTGAGGTACTGTTTCTTTAAACGCCAAGCGGAAGTATTTACAGTACAGTGATTTATACTTCTGTACCTGGAATGCGGTTCAGAGAACAAAAACATTATCAGTTTCTTTTCTGGCTTCACTGGAATAAGAAGGAAACATCTATCTAAAACTTCAAATAAGGAAACTACAGGTTCAACGTCTGGACTAATTTATAAAGCCTCGACGCATTTGAGCCCCAAGGAATGCAGTATGAAGGTCTATATAAAAACGAAGAAGGTAGACAACGTTTATATTCCCAACTTAGAATGTCCTTTCACATGTGAAGTTTTGCCACGTTTGTTACTTGTGCCCTGCTAGGTTATTTCAGTACGCACGTGAATGCTGACTAGAGTCTGAAAGTAAGTTTCGTTGAACAGTGTCATAATCTTGCCTTCTCACATGTATTGTACCTCCTACATCTGTCCTTTTGGATGTGATGTGTAGTCTGGTGGAATCTTCCGACTTTCGGGGGAACCTGGTGTCCATCGCCAGAATAATTACCACTGTGGGAACCGCAAATATTGCATGAATTTTATTTGTGCCACCTCTGCTCACCATTGATATTAAGACATCAGGTTTCTCTAGAAGGGCTGCGGACCTGCTATGTCAGGGCGTCGACATGGCAACATTTCAAGGTCTGCTCCACTAGACCTCTGCTTGCCATTTCCTCCATCTACCACCCCTGGCTACGACTCTATCTCTTTTGCAGCTGTTACAAGAATTTTTGCAAGAGGTGGAATCAGTTTCATTTACCAGATGCGGCATAATTTTGTTGGTGTATTTGTTAGTTTATTTTATCCAGCAGTCTTTCGATTCCCGAGAGGACAAGTGATGTTTTTCTTTTCCAGAGCAACTACACTGTCTTCTGGCCGAAGGGTATCGAGAACTTTTTGCCTGGGGATGAAGAGCCCGGAGCGTGAAGCTGACCACCCACTGCCAATTAGTAGAAATATTAAAAGTGCTTGGATCTATACTCGCACTGCTCCACACATATTCATGGCGTGGAACCTAATTATGCACATGGACAAATTGAATTTATATTTCCCTTAATACGTAGATACAGGATCAGATCTTTCGTCTTAACTTTCAACATTTCATTTGTCGGTATAAATGTAACGCTGCCACAATAACGAGGTGGTCTCCAATCCAGTACAGCTCCTCTTCTTCCCTCCCCCCGCCCCCTCCCCTTACACAGCTGGCCATAACTAATATCAAGTGGACATAGGCCATTCTTCGTATAAAAGTTCAAGTCGTGAGCGGGAGATCTTACCTTACTCAAAGTCTGCCTCAACGTGGGTGTTCTTTGCTGAGCGGGGAAATGCTGCTTTCATTTACGACCCCACACAAGTTCTTTTACCCCCACCCCTTTATATTGGTTTCATTTATATTAGTCGGCTTATATCAGCCATCTTTTCTGTCACCCCAGATGGAACATAATGAATTTTATTATTTGCTATTGATAGACCTGACTTTTCGAAATCGTAGTGGCTGTGAATCGTTCTCTCCATGTGTCATTTCACAATGAGAATGACTTGAAACTTACCAGTACGTGCTTACCGTAAAGAGTCGCGACTTACGATTTAAACGTGCTGTAGAACAATCGGTCTTCATGTTGCATATGAGGGAAACTGGCTGGCTGGTCGAGTGGAGCAACACTGTAGAGATCTCTGTTTCTTTAATGTTAATTTCCCGTTAACGTTTCAAACTGTTGTGGTTGCTGCATGTACCATTTAGTTTGAAATTAAAAGACATTGAATTTGGCCCCCAAAGTTTATATATTTTTATGATTCACCAATAAACAATGACTGTGTCCTGAACGATATTACTCGATTGGCCCTTGTAAAGGAGACGCAGAATTTTTACTGTGTGGCAGGTACGATGGAGCCATTGAGTTACGAAGCTCTGAGACGTATGGACGTTCAGGGTTACAAAAACGAACGGCTTGTTTTGTGTGTCTCCATATCCACTCATATTGTTACTTATACGTCCATTTGCTTACATGCCGGCTTCTTGAGCATTTCACAGCTACGTGCTTAGACATGTCAGTCAAGGTACCTGTAAAAGTAACACCGCGGAGCGTCCAGGTAACAATCTTTGCCGTGAAAAGCAAGGAATATTACGTATTCTGAGTGTGTGTGTGTGTGTGTGTAATCTTGTCTTAGTTACCTGGCTTGCAAATCGGCCATATTATATTGTCATATCTGGTCTGTCTGGCTGTACGATATTTTTACACATCATATAAGCGACACTATCTTCGGAAAAAAAAATATTGAACATTAATATGAGTCTTTTGATTTTCGCTACAGCTTTCGTCTGAAACATTTCTCATTCCAAGAAGAACTCAGCTATATATTATCATAAATGTACGTATGTCTTCATATAAAGTAACCGTTATATCTGTTAGATTTTCACGAAAAGTGGATTTTTATCGACAGATTTTCGAAGAAAAACTCCAGGATCAAGTTTTGTTGAAATTCGTCCTGTGGGAGCCGAGATATTCTCTACGTACAGACAGACAGACAGACATGACGAAGCTAATAGACGCTTTTCGCAATTTTGCGAACGAGCCAAAAATGAGACGTGCTTTAAGAGTTTACCGAGTGTGGAGTAGAGAGAATTAGTGCACAGAGGTAAAGGGTTTGGAGCGGTGCTTGAGGTGCTCCGAAAGCGAACATTGTCTCTGAACCCCGGTAACGCCGTGATTAGTGTCAAGCTGAGAACCACGAAAGGCAAATTTGTCGCTGCCTTTAATTACTCTCTGTGTTCTAAAGTTTTGTGTGATTGGAGGGAGAGCTCCACGGGTTTTAATCTCAGTGCTAATGGAGGTGACTAATCAGCTGCATAATCCGGACTTGTGACCCTAAACAAATGACCCATGTGCTCGCAGCGTAGGACGTTAGATGCACCTTAAACGGTATGCAAAAAACAAAGAATATTTCCCTGAAAGAAATGGAACTAGTGTTTCGCTATCATTTAGCTCATAAATTAACCATTATCACTAAGCAGATTCTATAAAAAAGACTGCACAAGAAAGGCTTAATGTCTCGTGCTCATCACCAACTATAGGAGTGATCAAATGGAGGAAGTTAGAATGGCGAGACATGTAGCAAGCACGGAGCCGAGACGTAAAATTCCCACTGGTTTGAAAAACTGAATGGAAATTGTAGCTAGGTGTAAGTGGCTACACACGAGTGATCACGTGGTATTAAAGAAGAGTTCAAAGATATAAAATGAGGCTGTGGATTGGGTTCGAATGACTCGTAGAAGTCTGTTGGTGAAACTCTGTTGGGCGCCGTAAAGAACAAGGAATGTCTTGATCAAAGAAACATGTCAGTTTCTCAAGCAGTAGGTCAATGATGCATCAGCTTCTTGTTTCGGCACTCTATATGCATCGTATCGGCATTCGGATTCAGGCCGGGTAGAGGAATTCCGAAATTAGATAAAATGCAACGAAAGGCAGCCGCGAAGGCGTAAGGATAAGGAAGATGTCTTGTTTTGTTGCAGAATATAAACGGCTTATACCGGTTCTGATGAATCAGACTAGGAAACGGTATTGCTGTTTAGCATGAAGTTTTTGCTTTTACCAGAGTAAGGGTTTGCTAATTTGTGTTGTTGACAGCGTAACTGTTGTAACTTGTGCTGTGTGGATGTAAGCAGTTTACAGCTATGTTACAGGTTCAGTACACAGTGTACACTCTTGGTGCACTTTACGTGTGTCGTTGTGGTGACAGACATAAAAGTTATGTGCTTACCATCAGCATGGAGCGCTACAGTTTCTTTCCCCATAATGTGCAGCAGAGGAGAATAAAAGTGCGGGGTTAGTGGTTCACATAAAATTGCTTCCTGTACTTTGTGCCTGTGTTTGCGTACGTACATAAATACTTGCATACATACGTACATACGTATATACATACATGCATACATACATGCATGTATGTATGCATACATACATACGTATATACGTACGTACATACATACGTACATACATATATACATACATACAAACATACGTACGTACGTACGTACATACATACATACATACATACCTACGTACACACATACACACATAAATACATAGTACATACATACGTACATAATACACACTTACATGCATATATAATAAATACATACAAACATACATACCTACGTACACACACACACACATACATACATACGTACTTACATACATACATACATATATACATACATACATAGAAACACACATACGTACGTACACACACACACATACATACATAATACATACATACACAGTACGTACATATGTACATACATACATACACACACACATACATACGTGTACATACATAATACATACATACATAAGTGTACATACATACGTACATACTTACATACATACGTACATACATACATACATAAGTGTACATACATACATAATACGTGTACATACATACATACATACGTACATACATACATACATACATACGTGTACATACATACATACATGCATACAAAATACACGTAGAATTGGGACCGAGGTAGCGTAGTCGGTATAGCGACTAACTGCAGGATGCAGGTTCAGATTTCCAACCCCGGTGACATCAACAGATCCTCTTGTCCATACCTACATTTACCGACAGTCCTTGCGGCCCTCCCAGCCTTCTGTACATTCTGTACATTCTGTACAATGGGTATCGCGACCCTTTACCGACAGTCCTTGCGGCCCTCCGAGCCTTCTGTACATTCTGTACATTCTGTACAATGGGTATCGCGACCCTTTACCGACAGTCCTTGCGGCCCTCCCAGCCTTCTGTACATTCTGTACATTCTGTACATTCTGTACATTCTGTACATTCT
>Ga0131853_10007559_pt1 | contig 19702 bp, 11 predicted proteins | sample TergutLab28metaG_FD_92764 | JGI IMG/M metagenome (GOLD analysis project Ga0131853, IMG submission 92764) | Labiotermes labralis P1 segment gut microbial communities from Petit-Saut dam, French Guiana - Lab288 P1 (version 2) (version 2) | ecosystem: Host-associated > Arthropoda: Insects >... | reverse complement strand
TTTTTTTAAACTTAAAAGGGCCTAAAAATATGAATGGGAAAGGAAAATGTTAAAGAAAAAACAAAAATTTAGCAATTTCTGAAATTTTAAATGTTAAAAATATTTCATTTTTTACAAAATTAAAAAATTTTGTTTTTTTTTTTTTTTTTTCAGTGTTGGAATGGTTTTGAGGTTTGCAGCAAGAAGTGCTGGCCTAATGCAGACAAGACCTGTATATTTATTTTTTTTTTTTTTGTCTGAGGAGTCCGTTTTGTTAGGTGGAGGCATATTTAATTCCAATCTGTTGTGTTATAATTATTTTTTGCATACTTGCTTTTAAAATAAAAGGATTTGTACATGTTCATGTGTGTAGAAATTTATTTTTCCCAATATAATCCCTTTCCTACTCTGGTAAGGAGGGGCCACGGTAGCACAGTTGTTAAGGTGCTGAGCTACAAGTTGGAAGGTCGCTGGTTCGATCCCAGCTGGTGTCAGTGGATTTTTCATTGACAGATTCCTTCCGATCGCATTATGGCCCTGTGATCGACTCAGCCTCTAACAGAAATGAGTACCAGGAACATATCCTGGGGGTAAAGGCCGCCAGTGCGTAAGGCTGACCTTACCACCATCCTGTACCGTTGTCACGAAATCTGGGAACCTTAACTCCCTGGAACCCTGTGGGCCCCCCAGGCCTGTAACGGGACTGCTTTACCTTTACTCTGGTAAGGTGGGGGTATATTTAATTCCAGGTCAGATGTGTTGTAAGAATTTTTTTTCATGTACTTTCCTTCTAAATAAAAGGATTTTTAGATGCCCATGCACATGGAAATTTATTTTTTTTTTCCCAATAACAATCCCCCTGCTCCTCTTCCAGTGATTACTGAAGGAAAAATTAAACTAAGTCCTTGAATAAAGGGAGACCAACTTGATGTCACTTGCTTTTTTATTTCATTATTTAATGCTCAGCATGTTTTGGATGTTAATACATCTGAAACATTAAATAATGAAATAAAAAAGCAAGTGACATCAAGTTGATCTCTCTTTATTCAACTATCAAGATGATGCACGGTCCAATAAACATACGATTCTAAGTCCTTGTTGGGGTTGTTGCTTGGCTCAAGCATTCAGTCGTTGCTTGCCACCAGGATCTGGGTTGATCCCAAGCCATCCTGTGTTAGATTTATGGTGGACAAAGGAGCACTGCTACAGGTTTTTCTGCAACTACTTCAGTTTCCCCCATGTCATGCTTTGACCCATGCTCCATAGTCATTAATAATTCATTCATATTTCACCAATGCTAAACAGTCGTAGTAACTGACGGCTGTGTTAAAAGACATGCTTAAAATATATCCTGACATGTTACAGCATGTGTATGTGTCTCCATCCTTCTTTCTGCATTCTGTTCCCATCACTTCCTTGTGCTTATCCTGTCATTATTACTACTACTCTGCCTTCCCAACTCTGTTCTGTGTTAGTTAAAAAAAAACTGGATTGATTTGCTTATTTATTCTTCAGATGGCATACCAAACATAACAGTGCCATATGTGCAGATACTTTTTGCGTGTTTTTCCTTCTGTACATGTTTTTGTACTACTGTATGCAATTTCAGCTCCTTCCTTGCACTGTCCTCTGTCATATTCAAGCAAGTATACCTGACCCTGACCTTTGTGTATGAGAGTGCAGCTAGTTGGTAGCATAATCGAGTGTATGTACATGGTACATCATTATTCCCTCTTATCATAAACCATAGTGTATATCCCACAAAAATGGTATTTATACAAATAAATCAACAATGCAGGAGTGCTGATAAGTCCTTAGCCCAACCAGGAAGGAAACAAGCTAATGTTTCTGTCAGAATGGTGTGAATTTCCCTCAGTGCCTTGCCTTGCAGGAAAAGAAACTTGATGACAGCTCTTATCTCGATTTTGTTGAAATCACGCGCGTCCCTGACATGCTTCCGAGCTTATTTTCTTCCTGGTTGGGCTAAGGACTTATCAGCACCCGGGTACATAATTTGGTTTTTGACTGACTGTTCCTGTTCCTGAAATGAGCCAGAGTTATTACAGTATAAACTGTGTGAGGGATTATGTGTATTCCCTTAATTTTGATATTATACTCTGTGTAACAGTGGGCCGGGTAGCTCAGTAGGTATAGTGACTGACTATGGGCTGGACAGTCCGGGATCGAATCCCGGTGGGGAAGAGATTTTCAGCCCGTCCAGACCGGTCCTGGGGCCCACCCAGCCTCCTGTAAAATGGGTACTGGGTCTTTCCCGGGGGTAAAGTGCGGTCAGGGCATGCTGCTGACCACTCACCCCCTTCTAGTGCCGCGGTCATGGAAGAGTAGAGCTATACCTCTACCCACCCTCTGGGTCACACCAGGGCTGTAATGGGATCACTTTAGCTTTTTTTTCCCCCCTCTTCTACTCGCACTATGATTTTTATTTACAGAGTCTGTACCAGTAGATGTGGACATCTCTAGGGGTGTCCTGGCTGCCTGTTCCTTAATATAAAATGCCTTTTCTCTTACTGTAATGAAGTGACTTGAAGATTTTGTCAGTTTTCAAATGCCATTTAATCGGTGTTTCTATTTGCCCTACATGAAAAAGAAGCAAAACAGTTATTAATCACAGCATCAAAACTATCTTCCAGGTATACAAATTGCATTTTATATTATGAAATGTAAATCTACAGTAGGTGAGAAAGAATTAGTACTTGCCATAGTACGACTGCACAATGCACACATGTGACAAAGAAGTCTAGCAGGCTTGGTGTCTTCTAGGGAACCTGATCAGTTACAGTTTTACACAGCTCGGGGTGATCATTCAGATTTGAATATAACCAGTACTTGGATAATAAGTGCATAGAACATTGCAGAAGGAACAGGGGTAGGACCAAAGTGCATGTGGTGGTGTCCAGCAGCCTGAGGAGTTGAAGGAGCCTGTCCCCCTCTAAATTTCCTGTGTCCTGCCCCATAATTTTTGCTCAGCTGGTGATGACTGTGAAGTTCTCTAAAATATTGTCTTCGGATTAGATACCATATTTCACAGTTCACTTTATGGAACAGTACTTGTACAGAAAACATTTATCTTTGATTAGAGTTACAAGGTAGCCCGATATTTCAGATGATGACTTCGGAAGAAAGTCCTTGTCTTATACAGGGTTATTAGAAATGATTGTTGGGGTTCTAACAACTTGTCATACACAGTACACTTGACATAGGAGTATGTAGTTGCACCAATGGATCTAGAAATTTATGTTCCTCCTCTCCCCGCAAGCATCCCAGAACTGAAGGTACGAATTAGAACCACCTTTGAAACCATCACTGCCAACATGCTACAAACAGTCTGGAACAAACTCGATTATCATGTTGATGTTTGTAGAATCACAAAGGGTGCACATATAGAGCACCTGTAAGGTATGTAACAAAAGGAGTGTTGTTCTATTAAATAAAAAAAAATACATATACTCTTATCTCAAGTGTATTGTGTATGACAAGTTGTTAAAAACCTCAGACAGTCATTTCAAATAACCCTGTATTTGGGGAAATATGGTATGCCTTTTGACCCCTGTATTTTTGTACCTTCCCCCAGAATGTTTAGTTTGTCTATTTTGCTGTTTGGTGGTATATATTTGGGGGGGGGGGGTTAGGAGAGTGCCTGTCATGTGTTGGGAGGGTAGTTCCCACTCTTAATGTCTGGTGAGATGGGGAAACCTGTAGATGTTGGTCAGCATGCAGTCCTGGAAAGGGAAGCTTTTATTAGATTTGACTGCGGGGGAAGAGGTACTGGTAAGGGTTGAAAATTTTCATGATGGTATTTATAAGATTGGTTATTTACACCAAGGGAATTTCAGGTTTAATCTTAATTATCTCCAGCGTCTTGAATAGAGTGACAGGGCTCAAGATATCAGGAAAGAATAATTGTTTGGATACTAACAAGGTTTATAAGTGTGATAGAGCTCTCAAGGTTTACACTATTGTTCAGTATGCCTTGGTGTGTGCACCCCTTCCCACTTAGCAGATGCCCAGATCATTCACTATCTTGCCAAGTTTTTCCCTGTGCTACCGCATTTGTGATGTGTTGTCTGCTCCCGCAATTGTTTAACTGTCTTGCGGTATATGATGTCCTTCATGAATCCACACAAAAGTATGTCCAGTGGGGTAAGGTTACGGTGACTTGGATGGCCAAATATTTGGACCCCAACATCTGATCCACCATTTACGAAATGTCTGATTCTAGGAAGCACACACTTCAGTGTAGTAATGGGGAGTGCCCTTGTTGAAATTTTCATCCACTAGGGATTTTGTCAACAGCAATATTCTCAGTCATGTCCATGTGCACATATCTGGCTGTTTACCTTGTGGAAGAAGTAGGTATCAGTGACAAAATCCTTCATAATTCCCCATCACATGCTCATTTTCGGTGCATCCCTTTCATGTTGTGGCACAGTATGAGGGTCCTCAAATCCAAATGCCATATCTACATCCTACTGCAGGGTGTAAGATCTTGTATTCCAGTGCTTTAAATGGACCAGAACTCACCATTGCAGCATTCTCATTGATACCAAAAGATTACATTTGCATTGGGTGGTGCAACAGCACTCCAAGCATTATAAAATGATTTTTATATTTTTTTGGTTGTTAAAATTTTCTATTTTGAGCACTATCTCATTTGAGGTGATGAAACTTGTCTGTGCACGTAGGCATACTTGCACGGTGGGATTAAAAACTTGGATAGTTTGTGCATTATCAGTTATATGTGTTTTTGAAGGACATTACTTTTTATTTTGAAATGGTCTGCATTCATTTCTGGATACGTCTATCCCAGACACTCTGTTTTTCAGAGGACCTGCATAATGTGCAGGGGTAGTGCAGGTTTTGTGGGGCCAGAAGCTTATAGAATTTTTGGGGTCCCCTCTTAGAAAAAAAGAATACAAAATTAGGTACGAAAGTGAATATTTGTTTAGGGCCCTTCCCAGGGCCATAGAAGGGCCCTTAAACTTAAGCTTCATGAGCTTCACAGTAAATCCACCCCTAATACTGTGGTGCCCAAAACCACAGCTTATTTGCCTTATGCCCAGACTGCTGTCTCTGTTGGCTGTGATGCATTTGTGGCAGTAGATTAATTTACACAAACTTCAAAGAATTCAATAATTATATTTAAGTTTCTTTTTTTAATTTCATGAGAACAGATTAATTAAACCTGTCCTATGCATAGTAATATGGCAGTATGGTGCACTAAAAGATCACTTATACAGAAATTTTGTAGTGTATTGTTTATAGGAACTTAAAAAAGAAAACAGATTTACAGATTTTCAAGAAGTCTTCCCTGCTTGAAATTAGAAGTAAATTTCCTTGCAAGGAGTGCAAAGCAAGAGGATTCTTTAAGTGGATTGAAATAACTTGATTTATTTATAAACAGGTAGCAGAGGTGGAGCAGTTCACTAACCTTAAAGGCTTTTGTCTCTGAATTGTAACCATTTTCAGTCAGCAGTCCAGTTTTTTTCTTTCAACATTTTGAAACATCCTTTGTTTTAATAGCACAATCTAGTAATAGAAACCGAAGCTAACATTAAGAGCCATAAATACCTGATAACAATATTTCAAACATCTACACACATGTGCGCTTTCACACATAAACTCTCATACACATAAAAATTACAGAAATAGCTTTTAATTTAATGAAATTAAAACATGTATACTTCCTTTATTGCTATAATTTCTGTTCCTTCAGCCAGGGAAAAAAAACAGCTCTTTGAAAGTTCTCAGCATTTGAAACATACTGTGGTGTCACACTTTTCAAGTGCATAATTTTTATCAAGAGCATATGTATGCATTAAGTGTTTTCGTCTCCATGGTATTTATGGGGCTGCAGGCATGATAATGATTGGGATATAGTAGGAAATTGTTAGTACTAAACTTTGAACAAATCAGCTTGTAGAATTTGACGTTCAGGTGACCATGCATCATGATAAATTCTCACAATAAAACCAATTAGATGCAGTAATTTCTCAAACTTATTATTGGAATAAAACTCTACATATTTCGGACAGTTCCTCTGTCCATCATCAGGAGTTTTTCACAGTACACATAGCAATGGTATATGTCATACAGGTTTGCTGACAGCTTGCAAGCAGGATCAGGACAGAGTTCCATCCTGATCCTGCTTGCAAGCTGTCAGCAAACCTGTATGACATATACCATTGCTGTTTGTACAGCAAAAAACTCCTGATGATGGACAGAGGAACTGTCCGAAACATGTAGAGTTTTATTCCAATAATAAGTTTGAGAAATTAGTGCATCAAGTTGGTTTTATTATAAGAATTCAACTTGTAGATTTTGCTGAATAAACATTTTTTATTACTGTCTTTGATTTTACAAAATGACTGATTGTTTGAACAGTCAGTGGTTTACAGGGTGATGCAATCAAAGTGCATACAATTCATCACTAATTTGTTGTGGCTGACTCCCACCCTCACACACCACAAGCCATGTAAAACCCCTCAGTATTACTTGCCATTAGGTCTCCCTTTCATATCCATAATTTTACAAGGAGTGATTTACACACCTTACAAGAACGAGTTTCTGTGTTGAATGATTGTTGCCAGTCTTGATGTATCATTGTCACATTTTGGTGTTAAGAAAACAATAGTGATTTTATTAAAGGTTTGTTGCTTAAAAACACACTAATACAATAAATGTTTTTCTTAACTGTTATTTCTTTTCAAAGGAATTAAAATCTTGACTTGCTATAGGTAAGAACAGTGACAAATCATTTCAAAGAGATGTTTTTATTGCCTGCATTTATTTCATTATCTTTATGTTTAAGATAATTTGATGTTAAATGTACTGTCCCACTTATTTCTGTTCATAGATTTGCAGTTTGACACTACACGCTCCACATTTCATTCTCTTACTCCTAGGAAAACCAAGTTCAGAGAACTGTGACTTTGCATTATAATGTTGGTATCACATCTTATGAAGATTCATCACTTTTTGTAACTGCTGTTATGATAGTACTTCTCCACACATTTTTATCTGCATGCACCAGCACAAGGCCACATCAAGTTGCTTATCAGAAGCAGCATTGCTATGTCATGTAGTACAAATAGATAACTACTGATGTAATGGAATGGCATTATATGACATCATTCTATTGTGCAGAAAAAATGTAGTGACAATTACTTCATTTCTGATAAGTTCCTCATGGTGTTACAAAGATAATGTGAATATCACATAAACATGTTTATACTCTGTAACAGTTGCTTCTTGTCTATGAAATTAATCGGGTATCAATGGGCATGTGATGAGTTAGTATGTCTACTATCACAGTTGCATACTGAATATTACAGTAAATTAAATGCAGTAGGTGAAAGTTACTTGAATTAATTCAGTGACATGATCACTTTTAGGGAAGCTAACTGGTGGTGGTTGTCTCATTCATTGAGATCATGTCTCTCTTACCAGTTTCACACACTGTCGTCTTCAAATGTATTTCTTTCAGTCCCAATATCTGCCATTATTAATATATCTTTCTCCCACTACCCTCCCCTTCACTGGTAGTTTCTGACAAGCTACTAAACAATTCATATATACATTATTGCTTAAATGCATGAACCCATGTTCATATGAGGATTTGTTTGGCTATTTTGAAATTTTTTATTAACACTCTCGTTGTCAGTGTCTGTCATTAAATATGATAATTTAATCATGAAACTTAGATTTGTATTTTTAACAGGAAATCATGTGTCAAGGTCACTTTACATGATAATTTTGGGATTACTCTAAACATGTCTGTCTTATATAAAATTCGTGACTGGGGTGTCGTATCTTGTACTCATGTTGTTAACATTTAACTCTTGACATGAATGATTTGTAATCTGCTGAATGAAGATTATTATAATTATTCCCTCATCAGGTAAATCCCTGAAATCACATGATTTGAAATTAAGAATTACAGCTAAATTTCAGCCACATATGTGAAATCTCTTGTGACAGGTTTGTATCTTACTGAGTCACTTCACAGTGTGGTTGTCACCCAGAGATAAGGATCGAGATGTTTGAAGATCCTTCAACTTAGGCTATGTTGCTAATAATGGTGACAAATTGAAGAGTTCATGCATAAGAAAGGATGTTCAATTCTGCATGAGAGTGGGGGCACAGATGGCTCTCTGTGATGCACAACAGTTGCGTTGCATGTACTTGTACGAACAGTACTGGAAGCCGTAGCGAGTAAGGAACTGCTGACACGTCATGCTTCCACTGATGTTGGCAACTCTGTCCATACACTCCTCAGTGTCTCCCACTGTAAAACAGCACCATATAACAACATGAAGGAAAGAGTTCTTGCATTGTCTCATTATTTCTGATGAAGCACTTGAAGTTAGGTACACTATATCAGTCATACACCATTGGTCAAATTGTACATATTTTGATAGAATCCCATTCTGAACTGAAAGTGCGCAATTATTAGGAACTGTCATCTTGTACAATGTATTCTCAACATGGCAAATTATCTTTCCATGGAACACTACAATGGAATTGTTACCTCTCCTGTTATGTACTCCGAGGTCCTGTGTTTGAAGTTTTCTCTACGTCCTTACTATCAAATGCTGCATAACTAGCCTACAGTAGCCCATGACTGCTTCTGTTTACATTCTTCAAATTCATTTTCATTCAGTGCAGTATACAGGGATGGCCCTAGACATGCTGCTAGAAACTGTTGCCCTAGGCAAACCCTGAATACTTATCATATGGTGCAGAAAAATGTTTATTATTTATTATTATTATTGTTGTTGTTGTTGTTTATTTTATGAGCTAGAAGAATTAAATGGATTGGGCGTGTATCACGTATGGGGAGAGGAGAGGTGCATACAGGGTTTTGGTGGGGAAACACAAGGGAAGGAGGTCACTTGGAAGACCTAGGCATAAATTGGAGGACAATTTCAAAATGGATAATTAAGAATTCGGTTGGGGAGGGGTGGATTGGATTTATCTGGCTCAGGATAGTGACAGGTGTCAGGCTCATGTGAACACAAGATGAAGTGTTTCATAAAATGCCTTGAATTGCTAGACCAGCTGAGGAAATATTAGCTTGTTAAGCAGAACTCTGGTCCATGGAGTTGGCATGCTGCCAGGACAGTATATTGTCTCAGTGGTGAGTCTTGATCCGGAGGTCAGGTGTACCAGAAGGGTACACAATTTGGCACTACACCAATTCGCTGACCTGATCTCTGGATTAGGATTCACCACTGAATTGTGTAATGTTTGTTGTAAGGTAACAGGTGAGCAGTGTATAAGAAATCTTTTGGAAGGAAGCAGTCATGTCCTGAGTGAGGTACTGTCCTTACATTTTTCTATGACAACTGACGAAAGTCGTAAAAAAAGAAGTTATACTAGCAGGTGTCATGGCGAAGATTTGAACTGGTCATCTTCCAAATATTATTATTACCTCAAGCTGCTCAATATAAAATGCTTCAAGAACCAATCACTATCCTCTAAAAGTACATATTCATATAGCGAACCTAAAAACAACTGTGTGTTTTCAGCTTTTAATTAAGCCATCATCAAGCTGTAAAAGATTTCACAAAAAAGGCATAATGTACAGTAGTGCAAATGATATTATTCAAAATTTGTATTTCAAAATTGTTGCATTTATTATTCCTAAATATCATAAACCAATTATCATAAAATATATTATTAAAACAATGAGATGAAGTGGCTTATGATGACGTATGCTCTTTCAGAAGGTAGTTGCATGCTGTATAGAATATAACACTAAAGCCATTAGAACTGTAGTCAGCGGTCAGAAATGTAAGCCATGGATGTGATATCCCGGGGTGTTTTTGCTCTGATGTACATTGTGCAATGTGGGTCTATGAATCCACATGTTACAGACTGAAGATGGCTTAGTAAAAGCTGAAACATGTAGCTGATATTATATTCTGTGTATGAAATATATATTGTGTTCGACAGATATTTATTTGTTCTTTATGTTTAGCAGAGCAGTACGAGTCACGTTACGTTAATAAAATGTTCCATTTCCCATCCAGTTGTGTGTATTAGCATGATTTTAATTCATAATAAATACTAGTATGTAATGTGCTATTGTAATTATTGTTTGAGTACCTTAAAATGATGGCACAGCGGTTAAGGTGCTGTGCTACAAATCGTAAGGTCGCTGATTCGATCCCAGCTGGTGTCATTCGAATTTCTCATTGACATAAAATCCCTGATCATACTATGGCCCTGGGGTCGACTCAGCCTCTAACAGAAATGAGTACCAAGAGCATTTCCTGGGGGTAAAGGCGGCCGGTGCGTAAGGCTGACAACCTTACCACCATCCTGTGCCATTGTCACAAAATCTGGGAACCTTAACTTCCTGGAACCCTCTGGGCCACTCCAGGCCTGTAATGGGACTGCTTTACCTTTACCTTTACCTTAAAATGAACCAAACCTAACTCTGCTCTGCTGAGAATTTTGTGGCATTTATGTAATTTTTAAAATAAGTGATGATCCCTCTTTTTTTTTCTAGATTTTTATTTTAATACAAAACTGATTTCTTTAGCAGTCATAATTTTAATAAACTAATTTGAGGATTGACATAATGAACTTGATTCTGAAGTATAATTATCAAAGTATGTGTATACTTACACTTCACTGTAATTAAAATACATGAATATTTGAGTAACCCATGCTAACCATCAATACCAAAAGCAAGCGTTTATTTACAGCAGTGACCCATGACCAGTAAGAGTAATGTTGGCATTTATATACATGCATGTTAATTGATGCACACATTATGTGTATGTCCTGACAGACATTCTGTAATACAAATACATGTTACAAACATTAATGAGAGTGACCTTCAAAAGTACCTACAGACTTCAGACAATCATTTCTGCCTTGCTTGAGAATAATGTTGGAAAACAGTGTAAAGACTTCCAGTAATGTTCCCACATGCACTGAGTGTAGTGGTATTCAAAGTGAGACCCCCTTTTAAGGAGAGTAAAAAAAGTCAAAACTGGGCCAAATCAGGACAGTGGTGTTCCAACATTGTATATGTATTTGGCCATAACTGCTGTACCAAAAATTGAGGCATGGGGATATGCATTATGATGTGCAGCCCACTTTTCCAGTCACAGATTTAGTTCGTCATCATCATCTTCCTCCATGGATTAGGTCGTTTGACCTGTTCCGGCATCGGCATGTCTCCACCTTGTCGTGGTGGGGGGGGGGGGGCTTACGTGCCTCAATGACCTTACGGGCTATGCTGGCAGGAACTATATGTTCCTGGTAGGGCCTCCCAAGCTGGTCAGGCCGTAAGAGAGAAGCCAGACTAAGAGAGACAAACTGGTCCTCCAAGAATGGGGTTTTGCAGACAGGCTGGTAACCCTCCCAAGGAAAATAAAATACTCATAAGCAGAGACGCACAGTCTCAGATATCAGAGAAAACAGATTAGGTTATTTTCAAAAATTCACTGATGTAAATATCCAAAAACCTTAAAGCAGATTGTTGGGTTAACTTTGTTTAAGAGGAACAACCTTGTAACGGATAATACTTTTCACACAAGAAAGGAAACCAGTATGGTTCTGAGCTTTTATTTAATCATTTCTGTTTTTGTTCTTAGACACTGTGGACTAATTTTGGCAAATTTGACATTCATAGGGCCGTGCATCATAATGTATTTCTATAGTAAAACCAACCAGATGCACCAGTGTCTCAAATTTATTTTATTTTATTTTGGAATAACTCTAAATGTTTCAGATGGTCTTTCTGTCCATCATCAGGAGTTAAAGACCGTACATACAGCAACAGGCATATGTCAAACAGATACTGCTGTCTGCTTGCTAGCAGGAACAAGATGTCCCATCTCATTCCCGCTAGCAAGCAGAAAGTAGTATCTGTTTGACATATGCCTGTTGCTGTATGTACAGTCTTTAACTCCTGATGATGGACAGAAAGACCATCTGAAACATTTAGAGTTATTCCAAAATAAAATAAAATAAATTTGAGACATTGGTGCATCTGGTTGGTTTTACTACAGAAATGTAATTTTGGCATTTCTGTACATAATTGCTAGACCTTGAGCATGTAGCATGGCCAGAGACAAGGAGTGACATATAATATTGTATTCTGTTCACATGCCAATTCCCCAGTAGTACCTCAACCTATACTCAATATCTGGATACCAGAATCTGTTCAAGTTGCTGTGTAGGTTATCAAAAAGCTTTGAATATAATTTCACCTTAATAGAGAAATTCTATTTTCAGCATGACATCAATGGAGTGACATGATGAAAAGATACTTTTATCTCCCAGGTCACATGATGAAGAATACGGCTTATGACACTCATAATAATGTAATTTTCTCCAGCCCTCGTTACCCAAATAGCAATGCGCTGTCCTCAACACCTGATTCTCAAACACACGTAATGTTTGTCCCTACAGGGTGGGAAACAAGTTTCACACCCATTCATAACAGGTAAAATTATAGTTCTGTATGTGTAACCCCCAGTTAGGTTATGGATCTTTTGAGTTTCTGTGCCGTGTAGTGGTTAAATGTCCTGATGTTTCAGAGGAATGTGCTGCCTCCATCTTCAGGGTAACTGAATTCTTTTGACTGGTTTGGTTGAGCATCCAGCCAAACCAACTCGGTCACCCTGAAGATGTAAGCAGTACATTCTTCCAAAACTTCAGAACAGATAGCGACTACACGGCACAGAAATCCTACAGAAGACCCTCAATTTATCAACAACCACTGTGAGAGCCCGAGAACGTATATCCTCCAATTAGATTGTGCAGCAGTGTGTGGTTTCCACGTGCTGCTGCACATGGTGGCCACTGGCTGGTTCTTATTTTTGATACAAGTGGTAATAAGCATGTAAAGGAGGATACTGCATTCTGTGATAGTATATCTTACACATTTGTCCTAGAACTTAAAAGTAAATTTCACCCTAAGAACAGGCCGCGAAGGCCCAGAGGTGGAGTAGAGATATGGCTCTACTCTTTCTTTAACCTCGGTGCTAGATGGAGGTGGGTGGTCAACGCCATGCCCCGGCCGCTTTACCCCCGCGAAAGACCCGGTACCCATTATATAGGAGGCTGGGTGGGCCTCAGAGCCGGTCTGGACAGGTGCAGAATATCTTGCCCCCACCGGGATTCGATCCCCGGACCGTCCAGCCCGTAGCAAGTCATTATACTGACTGAGCTATCCCATTCTAGAACTTAATGCAATTTAAAATCTACCCACATGCATGCATGCAGTGAAGGGAAGAGAGGCTGACAATAAGAGGAAGTACAGGATGCTTATACGTTGCTGTCTTGTGTGAGGGCAGTTTTAAGAATGTTGCATGTGATGAAATAAAGCAGAATTAATACATCCATATGCCTGGTTATAAAACATAGTCTCATTTAAGATTTGCTTACAACCTCATGACAACAGAATTGACAGTTCATGTTTTTAAGTAAAGATGAGAGCAACAACATAGGTTTATTTGATAGAGAGAGGTTTTAATATGAAGTTGTTAAGTTTGGTTTTAACAATCAAAAGATGCACAAAGAATTGTTATTTATCATTTCATTTATTTCTTTAAGTAAGTAAAGGATTTAAAAATTTTGTTTCAATTTAGAATATGACATTTATGCAGAAGGAGAGAATTTAAAACACCATAATTATATTTAAAGCAACAGATGTTTTAAGAAACAATGAGCCAATTTTATGTAGAATTATACGAAGCTTTTTATGGGTGTCAGTTCCAGAAGCATCTTCTTTAAGAAACATTACTTACCGTTAGAAACTGATGCTTCTATATTCGTGTTGCTGATAATAGACGGTGCATTATGCGAAGCTGAGGGAAAGTAAAATGTATGGAATTTCTTGGTGGTGGTTGTTGAGGGGCTTATAAATGCATTGTAAATATTATCTGATTGTTTATATACAGAGTTAGATGTTTGTTCAGGTTTGGCAGTTGTTGAATAATAATTGAATCCTACATATGGATATTTTGTAGTGGTACTTGAATAATATTGATTGTAATCGTTCTGGGGAAATATGATTGAATCGGAAGTCTGATTGTTGGTGTTCCGTGTGCTGGTGAAGTGGTTCAGGCTACGAAAATCATAAGGGTTTCTTGTTGTCGAATACGAGGCAAATATTTTGAAGCTTAGTGGAGTTCTTTTTGTTGTGTATTGGGTGTTGAATGAATAAGGACTGCTTGTTGTTGACTGTGTAAAATACTGGTTGAAGTCAAACGGACTTTTTGTTGTGCTGCCAGGATATGAATTATCTTCACTGTTGTTATTGTAATAATCATTTATATATTTATTAGGAAGTGGTGGGGGAATAGGTGTGGTTGTGCTGCCTTTACTCCAGTATTCATCCCATGGTGACCTGTGCATGAGCGATTCATCACACATTATTCCATACAACACATTCTTTCCCATAAAACAGTATACAGTGTCCAAGAAAGAATCCTGGGATTTTAAGGAGGTATATTTAGTGGCTGGACAAGACAGATTGTCACAGATTTCACTAATGAATGGTGAAATATGTCAGGTTTTGTGGTACTAAGCAGTACAACATGACACACAAGTTGAGCAGCATAGCAGTGCCCCTTCCTATAGTACATAATGTTCTGCACATCCACCTTCAGGGTCAGAGGACAGTTGGAAGTGGGCACATTCCATGGCCCCTTACTTTCCGTGAAGTCACCATATTTACTGATATATAAGATCTGCCTGCACAATGCCCAGTTCTTAGGAAAATCTGTATACGGAACATGTCTGACCCTTTAAACACTAAGATTACATTGAATTATTTATAAAGATTTATTTCATACCATGCAGTAAACACACTGCATCTGGGTTATGTAAACAAATCAGTGCTGTGCAGAGAGCGTTTTTTTGTTCTGAGATCCATACAAAATACAATAATGCACTCTGTGGATATAATATAGAGTGTTTATAATGTTAAACTTGGTGGTACATAGTGTAACCACAGGGTTGTACACTTCGTGTATGATAGTAAGGCAACCCCTATATTTAGATGATAAATTAGGATCATATCATCTTCTATTCAGGTGCAAAGAGTATGTGAAGGGCACTTCATATCCCTGTGATTTGCAATATGTTCAAAACAATATCACAGACTAAGTAGCAACAGTGACATTTGCACTGCTGGCCAGGGTGTGAATGGTCCTTAAATATGAGTCTGGATGTTTAGAGGTTCTTGAGTGCAGCTCAAGTTGAATACTGTTGCTTCATAATCATCATCTTACCAATGGGTCATGTTGCCAGTTTAAGTTTCTTTCCTTCACACTAAAAGCTACTATTGAATGTTGTGTCAGCTGATCCACAAGCCAAACATATTGTGTGCGATTCCCCCCTCACCCATCTGCACTGCTCTCTGTCACCAGATATTACACTACAAATCCCTGAATTTCTTTCTCAGACATTCTGTATACAAGCAGATACATTTTGTACTGAATGGCACAAGACATGACGTATTTAAAGGGTTTTTTTTTCTTTAAAAAAGAAAAACGTTTTTGTTTCAACTGCCACTTTTATTTCTGTGATAATGGTTTCAGGAGAACAGCACATATAGAGCAGAAATGAAGGAAAACCGTCATGCTTCAGTGAACGTGGTTTTTTTAATTAAAGCATTATATGTTTTACAGTATTGTGGAATGTAATAAAATGGTATTACAAAGGCTGCTTTCAAAATTGAATGATATTCCCTTTTAATATTCATATTTTTCTCTGTTATAATATTATCAATAATGTCTTCCCTGTAAGTTCTGGTTTTACAGTTTAGGCTGTAAACTCATTGTTTCCCACAAAGCCAATAATGGAGCTATTCACTGTATTCTTGTGCCATTCAGGGAGTTCATCTGGCCACAACATTTACACACTCATGCAACATGCAGCAAAATGATCTGTGTTTTATGCACAATATACATAATATATACAAAAGTGAACTGAAATTCTGTGCTGTTCACTGAGCACTTCTATGGATTATTTTTCAGCACAAAAATTAAAATAATTACATGCAAATCTGTTGCAGATATTTTCTAGTTATTCTGAATTTCTAAGTGCCCTTACTTTTCCACTGAAATTACAAGGAAAAAAAAAATACAATCTTGCAAACCAAATTTTATTGATGTATAGAACGACATCATGTGTTATTTTTGTCTGCAATTGTCCAGCACAATTATTCATTTTCTTACTGCACTTGATCAAAAGTCACAGCAATTCTAACATGGGTGTTAATGCCAAACACTTGCAATTATTATTGTTGTACCCATCACCACTCTATGGACACTTATTTACATCACAGCATGATCACTAAGTCCCATCTAATTATATACAATATAGGTAGTCTTATTGTTCCAATTTCAATATGACTTTATTTGCAGTGAGCTACTAACATGATGGTGATGCTAAAACTGTTCAAGTAAAACACATGCTCCAACACAGTGAGTAGAAAAGTCATGATACATTTTTCTTGCTTCACGAGAAATGATGGAGGTGTACGTTATGCTTGTGTGTCTCTCAAATTAACTTTTGATTTCATAAAGTAAAGTAACGTTGAGCCTATACATAAGCACAACAACCTGAAAGTGTATTAGGATGTTGAGGAAGAGGTCAACACATCATGTGATTGGATTTATGTTGTGCTTCATGTGAATGTGAAGCATTGTTTGTAACATTAATGGAAAAATGCAGGTTGTAGGCATTCAAGAATAATGTACTGAAGAAGATATTTGGAGCTAAGACAGAGTGGAAATCACAGGAGAACGCAGAAAACTGCATCATGAAAAGCTTCATGATGTATTCTCCTCACCATGAAATCAAGGATGGTGAGATTGGCAAGCATGTTGCACGCACTGGACAAAGAGAAGTGCTTACAGCTTGTGGATAAACCTGAATAAAAGGGGCCACTTGGAAGACCTAGGTGTAGATATAATATTAAAATGTTTCTTAAGGAAATAAGATGCAAAAGACATGGATTGGATTCATCTGACTCAACATGGAGTTAAATGGCAATCTGTTGTGAACATTTGCAATGAAACTTCACACACCATAACAAGCAGGGAGTTTTATGACTGTGCAGCTGTTAGCTCCTCAAGGAGGGCTCTGCTGAACATCATTATATATCAGTGGTTGTACAGTGTATGTGATATTCCAGATCATATTTAGTTTTGTTGTGATGGAAATCAATAAAGAGGTTCAAAATTTGCTACCATGGGACATAGTGGCCTTGCCAGTTAATTTGTATTCAGTCCAGTGAACATTCTTACCTCTGTGAAGTGTCATTAGGCAGATGTGCATAGACAGGTCGTGTTTGTGTGGCAGCAGAATCAGCATCATTGCGCCTCAGGTACGAAGGAGTATTTTGTGAGTAGTCTGGTATAATGTTCTCATGTTCCGCCACACAGCGTCCATTGAGACAGTACTATGTGAATCAATATTGACACATGATTAAGTATTGTGACATTGTAGACTGTAAAGATTCACTGTAATCTTGATATCAATAACAGCTTCTTATGAGGAACTGGAGGTTCTTGCAGCAGTAATAATGAATATTGCTTTCTTCTGTGATGTAGCAATGTTAAGTCTGGTATATCCACATGCTATAGCATATTTCATCAATTCCCCAGAACCTATGTGTGAGATTCATGGCATCACATTCCATCCTCATGAATTGATATTGCAGTTGTGAAAAACAGTGAAAAGTGAGGATCAGACCAAATAATTTGATAAGCTATTGACACTGGACATATTATGCTCTGAACTCCATTTTAAGAGGCAGTAATGTCAAATTATCTGTTTTGAAAAATGGATAACCTAATATTTAGGTACAGAATTCAGCTGGCATTGAATATGGGCAGTTTATGTTAAAATAAAAAAAAATCTAACCTCAAAGACTGCTATCCATAACTTTCTCCCGTCACTAACTTCATCATCTTTGACATTATCATTTTGATTTTGTGTCACAAGCTCCATTAAACTAATTGTTATGTTGTGATGTGTCTGGATTTTGTAGGTAGTTGTTACCCTTCACATATTCCCCATAGTTGCAATTTATCTGGACTCAATTACTTGCATATTAGTCTTAAAAAGAAACTGAGATGCAAAGTTGATTCCTACTGTTGTGTAATGTTAAGTCACGTACTAATGTGCATAACACTTATTTGCAGAATACACCAAGGCCTTGGTTTTATGCCCTAGTGGTATTCCTAAACATGGGAGTAAATAAAAAATGATATTCTAATCAGAAATAATGGGTTAGCTTATTTGACTACAGCCAGCCAAAGGTCATTAAAACGAAAATGAAATTAAACAAATTAAGAAGTGCTTAAATTGGCAAGGATTGTTTAAGCAAAAAGGCACAAAACAATTTCGATGTATATCTTATCTTTGTGGGAAATGTTGAATACTTGAACACTGAGAAGGGACATACATACAATTAACCGTGCATTGATATTTCACTTTCTTTACCAGATTCTTGAAGAAACACCTTTGTGTGCAGTGTCAGGGAATTAAGAAAAGTATTTAGTATACAGTCTTTACTTATACATATGTATAACTAATGATTATGTAGTAGATGTGATAAGTATGTTATCCTGATAGTTGATTAAAAAAAATCCTCTCCTTTGTGATAATACATGTAGTCTTTAAATATTACAGCCAAAAGGGTTAAATGCTTGATTTCAAATTTTACCTGTCCATCACCACAAGAAGAACCCTCAGCTGCTGGTCTGTATGCCACACAGTACCCTGAGCCTGCATCAAAGCAGAATAGCTGAGCACACACTCGATCATCTTTCTGTAATAGAACATACACTCCGTAACAGAAACAATGTTTGTATTTCAATAGAATAGACTTTACCAACCAGTGGCTAATTTCATATTCATTCACAATTCTAGTCAGCATTTTATATTATATTTTTATGACAATTGGGGAAAAAAAATGTTGTACAACTAACAGCTTTTTAATTTTTTGTGTAAAGGTGAAAGGTAAAGTTGTCTCTGTCCATGCCATGAAGGCGTTTGGTAGGAGCAGAAGTATAGGTCCATTTATTCTTAACAGTGTTAGTAGAGAGGTTAACTGCACACCCCAGTCACCTTACTCCTGGGGAAAGTACTTCTGGTACATGTCATATAGGAAGTGTTGTCCCCAGGGTTGGTGGAGACTATTTGAGTAAAGAAAAATTTCTAACTTCTGCCGGGACCCAAACCCAGGACTGTCCCATTCGTAGCTAATTCTTTGTATCCTCTTGGTAATTAATTATGCTTGATCTTCTTTACTTATTCCCTTTCCCTCTTTCACAGTTTTCAGTGGTATAAGTAAGTGAGTGAGTGAGAGAAAGCAGAACCATTGCATCTCTCAGAAATAGGATCCTTGTTACAATCCTTAAGGATTCTTGCATGACTTGATATGTCTGACATGTTATTTCCTATGACCTTGTGCATAAACTGTAACTACAAATGTGACTGTAGGTGATAATGGCTTCTCTATGATTTGAATAGCATATAAACTAAACTCCGTGGCCTTAGTCCGCACGCGAACTATACCGACAGAGCGGCCGCCGCCGGACGACGAAGTTAGTGCCAACTTTTGCGGATAGAGGGGTGTCACGTGGTCAGCGCAACGGGTCCCCACAGCCGTTAATCTCTGTTTTCTAGACCTGGAGCCGCTACTTTTTTCATTCAAGTAGCT
>Ga0131853_10007557_pt1 | contig 19704 bp, 18 predicted proteins | sample TergutLab28metaG_FD_92764 | JGI IMG/M metagenome (GOLD analysis project Ga0131853, IMG submission 92764) | Labiotermes labralis P1 segment gut microbial communities from Petit-Saut dam, French Guiana - Lab288 P1 (version 2) (version 2) | ecosystem: Host-associated > Arthropoda: Insects >... | reverse complement strand
ATATCAAGCTGCAGTTGGAATTGTAAGCTAATGGAATTTGCGAACGAAGCATTTCATCTGTAAGTAAGGCTAAATTATTATCTCATTGAACTGCCAGTAATTACCTATATTTATTTGTACGGGTGAATTTATGCATCCTGTTTATATTAGATTTGAAACAATCCTCGATAGGACAGAAACTGGACTGAAATGTAACACAGGCATTACATAAAGTTTAGCATTGGCATTTTATCATATACAGACAGTTAGTACTTAGTCCATTTTAGCAGTAATATATCCTGCAAACGTCAAACTAAAGAGTGTCTGTGTTTTGAGTACAGTATCACGGGCAGTAAATTATGTCGCCAAGTGACGTAGAGCGGGATACACAGAAAAAAATTCTTATACGATGCACGCCTTCAGGAAGAGACTTCCTGTAACATCAACTCTTGGCTGAGTGAACGAAGCTTCACAGTGATATGCGTGGGGTCTCCTCAAGTGCTGGGCGAATGAAATAAGATTCAGTGCAAAACATTTCTCCATAAGGAAATGAATCGGTGGGTTAACATGAAAACAAACAGAGGAGGCTTCCAAAGATTACAGGTGTCTATAAACTGCTATTCATGACGTGCATATGTACAAAATTTGGTAAAGTGGCCAGAGCGCGAATCTGACCACAAAACATTATATAATATGGAGAAAACGTGTGAGGCTATAATACTAAGCCTATACATGACTGCGGGGCATTTAAATGGCCGCAGCGCACCCATTTGGTGTGTTCGTAGGATACCGACTTAAAAGGATCGGGTGCGTTAGTCGGATAAAGGTTAATGCAGAAGTGGAGGGAGAGAATATTTTCGAACCAACAGTTGCGAACGAGAGTCTACATCAGGATAGTAATGATAATGGTATTAGAATAGTGAACATTGCCACATCAAAAAATTTGGTGATTGATCACATATTGATGGATAGGAGATGGCATTCAAGTATAGTGGGATGTATGATCTTTCAAAGGAGCTGACTGTGATACTGATCACTATCTGGTGGTTGCAATAGCAGTAAGTAAACAATAAGCACAGAAGTTGGAAGGGGAATGATTTCATCTTAGAAAGCTAAATGAGCTGGAGTTTGAGATACAGTATCAGATTAAGATCTCAAACAAGTTAGCAGCTTTGGAGAACATAAGTTGTAGGTAGGATGTAAATAGGGTTTGGGAGAAAATTAAAGAGCATATCAAAACCTCAGCGTAACAGAGTCTAGGCCTGTGTGAATTGAAGCGGTATATACCGTTGTTTGAGGGAAAATGTTACATTTTTTTTTAAATCAAAGGCAGCAGGCTAAAATGCAGTGGTGACAGGACCTAAACAAAAGCAGTGTAGATAATCTAAATGTAAGACATGAAGCTAGAAGACATTTCATTAACAAAAAGAAGGAATATCTGGAAGCTAAAATTAATGAACTTGAAACTAAACAGTACGATGAAATGTATCAGAGACTTGTATATGGGCTTAAATGATTTTAAGAAGTGTGGTTTGGTTACAGGCTCCCACAGTATTTTGGCTAGTTGGAGGAACAATTTCTCTCAGCTGTGCAGTGTTCATGGGGTTAGTAATGTTAGGCAGACAGAAATACACGCAGCGGAACCACTAGTGCCTCAGCCGAATGCCTTTTGAGGTTGAGTTGGCATCTGAAAATATAAAAGGGTACAAATCACCAGATAATAATCAAATCCCAGCAGAATTGCTTAAGACAGGGGGTAGAACAATTTGCTCTGAGATTTATAAACTTACTCTGTTTGGAATAAGGAGGAATTGCCTCAGGAATGGAAGGAGTTGATCATTGTACCTGCCTATAAGAAGGGCGATAAAACAGATTATAGTAATTATAGAGACATACCACTTCTGTCAGTTACGTACAAAATTTTATCCAACATGCCACTGTGAAGGTTAACCCCATATGCAGAGAAAATTAATTGGGGTCATGAATGTGGATTTTGATGCAACAGGTCAACTACTGATCATATATTCTGCATATGGTCAAATACTTGGTAAAAAAAAATGGAAATACAATGAAGCAGTGCATCAGCTATTTATAAACATCAACAAAGCTTATGTCTCAGGAGGGGTGGTCTTGTATGATAATCTCACTGAGTTTGGTATCCCCATGAAACTGGTAAGGCTAATAAAAATGAAAGAAACCTGTGGCAAAATCCAGGTAGGCAAGCATTTTTTTGACAGGTTTCCTATTAGGAATGGTCTGAAACAAGGAGATGCTTTATTGCCATTGCTTTTCAACTTTCCTTTCGAGTACGCCATTAGGAGGGTTCAGGGGCACCAGGAGGGCTTCAAATTAAATGGTACACATCAGCTTCTGGTTTATGCTGATGATGTTAATATATTGGGCGGAAGCATACCTACTATAGAGAAAAAACACCTAAGCTTTGATAGTCACTAGAAAGGAGATTGGTCTTGAAGTAAATGCTGATAACAGTAAGTACATGGTCATGTCTCGAGATCAGAATGAAGGGCGAAGTCAGTATAAAGATTGATAATACTCCCTTTGCAAGGGTTGAAGAGTTCATATATTTGGGAACAAAGTTAACAGATAAAAATTCTATTCAGGAAGAAATTAAGAGCAGATAGAAGTTGAGGAATGCTTACTATCATTCGGTGCAGAATCTTTTGTCTTCCAGTTTGCTATCCAAAAATTTAATGATTATGATATACAGAACTTAATTTTTGCCTGTTGTTTTGTATGGGTGTGAAACTTGGTCACTCACATTGAGGGAGGAATGTGGGCTGAGGGTTTTGAGAATAGCGTTCTGAGGAGATTATTTGGGCCTAAGAGGGATGAGGTAACAGAGTAGTGGAAAAAACTACATAAAGAGGAGCAAAATGATCTTACCCAATATTGTTTGGGTGTTCAAATCCATAAGCTTGTGTTGGGAGAGGAGAGGCCTATACATGGTTTTGGTGGGGAAATGTGATGGAAAGAGACCATTTGGAAGTCCCACGCATGGATGGGAGGAGAATATTAAGATGGATATTGAGGAGTGGGATGTGGGGTTATTGCCTGGATTGATCTGGCTGAGGATAGGGATAGGTGGCAGACACTTGTAAGTGCGGTAATGAACCTTCGGGTTCCATAAAATTTGGGAAATTTCTTGACTAGCTGTAAACTGGTTAGCTACTCCAGAAGGACTCTGCTTCATCCTTATGCACATAGTGTTTTGTGGTTTTCTAATTTTTTTATGGCAGTAGGTGTATTAAACTGTGTTCAGTAACTTTCCTGCTCTTAGCTTTTATTTGATATTCATTATGGTATTAATAAATGTTAACATTGTGATAAAAAAAACTTCACTGAAACCAGAAGCTATTTTGTATTGTTCATTGACCATGCTCCTGTTCAGCATTGTTTCATGATATTGTCATAAGGTGCAACACCTCTTCCAGTGAATACTGCATCGTTGGATGTGTCAGTCAGTAAATAACAATTGGGGCAGCCTTGTTTTAGATTCTGTGTATTGAGAACTGATTGAGTTGGGAAGGAAGATACCTAACGGTTAGAAGTTGTTGAAAAACTGCTTGTTGCTACTGATTGCGCTATGTGCAAATGGTCAGGTGCTCCATGATTTAATGGAGGAAGGGGGCTTCCTAATTGTCTCTCCTTAACTGCGTTGCTAAACAACAGAGCTGTCAAAGGAACCCTTGTGCATATTACTGAAATCTAAGAAATGAGTGAACTTACATGTGTGACTTGGAAATTTTGGGATTATAACGGGAACACAATTCGTGTGTGATTCTGCTCTTTATACTTGATATACAAGAATTTGTGCAAGTAGCAAACGCTCTGCTTTGTGGAATTTGTCATGCATTGTCAAGAGATACACTAATCTGCTGTGAACAGTGCAGAAATGAAGTAGGAGAGAAATGCATAAAAGAACTAGAATCATTGAGAAATTGTACATTGTTATTTCATGTCGAACATCATCTAATACCAGCAGTTGCAGTGACAATACATCTGGCACACTTTGATGGATAAGTGAAGAAGTGTTCTTCACCATTGTGAATCTGAGTGGTCGCGATCAAAACAAGGGGTGATAGAAGAACACTGGCGTCACTCCTCTGGTTAAAAGAGGAGTTCTTCAGATATGAAGGATACAAGGACAGATACTAATATAATGATAAGCATGAAGTTTAATTTAATATACATTATTAATATATGAATCAAGGATATACACAACTGTCCAGCACAAACAGGGGTTGTTTGACATTTCCTGTTTAACCGTCTTGTCATTAGTTTCATAGAACATATATTGCATTTATTTTACAATGGACATGCTACAGGCTCACAGCCTGATAGAAGCAAGATATGAAGACTAATTGAAATGCATCACTGCAAGATTGGTTCTGCATCAAGTGTAGTAGCTTATATTCCTGAAACAGGGTGGTTATTGTTAAGGCATACATTGTGCATTGAAGTTGTCTTCATTCATTGTATCTTGCAGTTTTTCCCCCAGCCTGTACGTCGTCCTGATTCAAGCGATGACCGACATGTAATTGCTCGACATGCTGAGATCTATCCAAAAGAAGATGAACTGCAAGCTGTGCAGCGTATAGTGTCGCATACTGAGAAGGCACTGAAGTTTGTGTCTGACCATTTAGCGGATATGGCTACTGCTGCAGCCAAACAGGCAGCTGCAGTAAAGCCAGTTGTTGGTGCAGGAGCTAAACCTGCAGTAGGTGCAGGGGCCAAGGTTGGAACACCACCAGTTAAGGCTGGTCCAGTAGGTATGCAGGAATTTATTACACATATGGAAAATGTAAAAAGTTTATGCTTGGTAATTGTCGTTAGCCTGGAGTTATGTATGATAGATATTTGTACACAGAAGCAGAATGTTACAATATCCACCTTAGGTGAAAAAATTTATAGTTTGTTGTTGATAGCAACATGCTTGGCGTGTTTTATTCTATCAATTTTACTGTCTTGGTATAAACATGATTGTCTTCACGGAACACTTGTGTGTTAATGAGGTCATATGTTTCTGATAAAGTGTTGTATGTGCATAGGAACTAATTCTCAATAGATATTTGCTCCAAATTCTGTAATGTTTATAACTGCAGTGATATCCACCTGAAATTTCAACAGGTATTATCCATTTATATGATGGTACTCCAGCTAATAGGTTGCAGTGATGACATACCTAGCTCGCTTTGATGAATATGTGAAGAGAACTAATTTGTTCCCTATTATCAATCTAACCTGAGCAACTTACCAAGCAGAAGAGATGTTGCAATTGTCTTGTATGCAGTACATAGTTGAGTATTACCCTAACCCAGATGAGGTGTCTATTCAGGTAAAGCTGTGCCTGCAGTGAAACCAGCTGTTGGAACCAAGGTTGTTGCTGGTACCTCACCTGCAGTTAAGCCTGCAGGGCAAGTTCCAGTACCTTCTGCCACGGTGGCCAACAAAACTGAAACCGTGGAGAAGCCTAAACCAGATGTGTCAAAAGAGGAAAAGAAGGAAGATGGTCGTGATGGCAATCTGTAAGTTTGCTTGCTTGTACAGAATCATAAACTCATTTGTCTTTAGTATAGATAAGAAACCAACTAGATGTCACTTTTGTGTTATCCTTTATTTCTCCTTGACAAGTTGCTCAACACGTTTCAGGCAACCATGTGCCCATCTTCAGGAGCTGACGACTGCGTAGTGTTATTGCATCATGTTGGTATTGTGCCGTGGCTGCAGGAAGGCTGTCAGAACCGGTTAGCAAGTAGTGTGTCCACTACATTGTGTTACGAACTCCTCAATGGACACACTACCTGCTAACCGGTTCTGACAGCCTTCCTGCAGCCACAGCACAATACCAACACGAGGCGATAACACTACGCAGTTGTCAGCTCCTGAAGATGGGCACATGGTTGCCCGAAAAATGTTGATCAACTTGTAAAGGAGAAATAAAGGATAACACAAAAGTGACATCTAGTTGGTTTCTTATCCATATTGAATTACAATGCACGGTCAACCACACATCAGGTGTCTTTGTTTGATGACAGCTTTTGCCTAGGAATTCCTCTGTTCAAATACAGGATTCAGAAAATGTAAATAGTTTTAATGTGCACCCCTTTATTTTTTTTTTTATTTTCTCCAGATTGGTTATTGTTGGAGTTAAATTAATAATTAAAATTGAACCTGTAAACCAGTCCTCAGTAAAAAAAATTTGACCAGTGTTTGCAGGTATTATGATAGTACTGTTACGTGTGCACACGTGCTCATCTGTTAAACTGATTGATTAGAAGTGGGTGTGATGGTGTGTTTATGAACATTTGCAGAATTGCAAAAGACACCACATACCTTTGTCAGGTATGTCTTTCCATCCGTGTGCGTGGAATAACCTGGCTGCCACTTAAAGAATTTTCATTAAATTTGATATTGGGGTATTTTTCGAAATTGTGTTGAGAAAATTGAAATTTCATTAAAATCTGACAAGAATAACAGGTACTTAACGTTACGACCATTATACATGTGTTCATATTGCTGTCAGTTCTTAGAATGAGAAGTGTTGCAGACAAAAGTTGTAGAGAATATCAAAACACACATTATGTTTGATAACTTTTTTTTAAAATCATGCCGTTTATGGGATCATGTGGAAAGATGTAGAGCCGGACAGGTCGCAGATGGCAGTATGGCACTTGTGCGTCATGTGCTGAATAACTAAGGTTACAAGCACAAACCCGGAATAGGTAATTGCTTTTCCACGGCAGCAATGGTTGCATGAATGTGCCTTAATGGTATATTACAAGTACCTGCCCATCTTGTTTGGTTTCATTTTTGAAAATTGTATGGGCCTCCAGACTTGTGCAAATTTAGTCTTTCATGTGTACCTCTGGCATGCAAACAGGCCGTTTGCATTGCGGAGACAGTGTCACTTGAGGCTGTCACTTTATTTTTCTTCTCCGTGCTACTGTGTCTCCATCTGGTCTAGGTCAGGCAGACCTACGTGCCTGTCACAAAGAGTGGTTATCATTACCATATTCCATGCGAACAGAACAGGTAGAAGACTGGCAAGAAAATGTAGAAATGTATTAGAGGGAGAGTTTAACAGTGTGGTGTGTAGGGGGTTCATCAGTAACTCTCATCACCCATGCACATTGTATGGCTGGAGGTGAATAGAAAAAGAGACATAACAGATATTTTGCTTCGAAGAAATTTGGCAAAATTACTTTAATTACAGATTTTCATTCCACCGGGATAAGGATGACAGCCAGGTGCCTCGTGTACTGAAGGGTGTAATGCGTGTGGGAGTTTTGGCCAAGGGTCTGCTTCTGCATGGTGATACAGCTGTGAATCTCGTCGTACTGTGTGCAGAGAAGCCCACACGGACTCTGCTCAATAAGGTGGTTGAGAATCTCCCAAAACAACTCCAGGTACGATGCTGTCTCATCATGGCAAATAGTTTTCTCAGTCTTGTACTAGTGAGAGGATGCAGTGTTCACTGTTCTTAAACCCAAGTACTATGTCTGGAATTCTGTAGTGTGACCAAAACTTCTGCTTGTGTATATCTAATGGCATAGCATAACAAATATTCTTTGACTGTCAAGGTATCATCTAAAATATTTAGGAGCCTTTGTGAGCATACAGTATTTACCCAAACGCAAGGCAACTGTAATCTAACATATCTGCCCGAAATGAAATGTGCTACAAAAATGTTGTTCTATTAATTTCATTCATTTTATGCACAACGCATGTTAAGAGTCTGATACCTTTAACAGTCAGTGTCACTGTCGCCATCTTCACAGTTAGTGCCTTCATCTTCTTTACACTCAATCTTAACAAACCCTTCATCGTCACTGCCGTTCCACAACATATCATCACAGTCTTGTCCACTGTATTGGATATACAGCACTTATGAAAACCTTTTCGCAGTACCTGCTTGTGAGATGCACTCCCATGCTGTTATGGTCCACATCGACTAAATAATACATACATATTTCTTGGTTTGTAATCTTGAACCCATGAAGATTCACAGTTTTCTCCACAGGTGGTGATAGTGGTGTTAAGAATTTAAATACATGGGTTCTGATTTCTTTGTTGTGTCTGTGGTCTAAATCAGACCTGGTTCATGACTACAGTTTTTAGTTTGTTGACTCAGGTTTAATTTTTTTGCCGCCGCCTTGTTAATTTTTAATTTTTCATTATCCATTTTCCTGTTACTACGCTCTCAGGTACACATCTTATTCATTTCTTGTTTTTGTGGTGCCCATTGACTGAGAACAGATAAATCTAAGGGGTCCACCAGGTTAGATGCGTATTTACCTACAAATGGAAACACAGCTGGCTTCCTAAATTTCCTGCATTTTTTTAAAAAAATTAGATGGACAGTTGTAAAAATAAAGATTTTGTCAGTTTTCAGTATTGCTCTTTTCCCTCTTTTGTATTTCGTGATCCCTGAAAATGGAACCGGTAGGTTCTCCTGAAACTTCGGTAAGGAATTACCACTCTGCGCTGTGCAATATCTCTGAAGAACACAAACCTAACATGACAATTTGAGGCTGCACGCCTTTGTTTGACTCTGCATGGTCCTGTTCAGAGCCATCCATTTTGACGGGGTCCAGTTCAGCACTTCATATGCAATTTTAAAACAACCTCACCTATTTAAGTGCAAAACTTAAGAACAGAACCTCGTCTTGCATCAAGCAAATACAGTATGTTATAATAACTAAAACTTAACACCTTCTGCAATGGCTTTTGTTCCTACTGTGTTGCTGTAATGAATCGCAAGTTATTTATGTACGTGGAGGTTTGCGAATTGTATCATCCATACCTCGAAAGCATATGAAGTCTGAAGGTATATGTAAAAATCATTAGAAGTACAGCGAAACCCAATTACGATGTTTTTGGAAAAGTTCAGCAAAGTAAGCTTATTAAAGAGGATTTGTTTTCATCATAATCACACGTTTCAGGTCTGTTTCTGTAATGATTCTGACTTTCTTGAACACAGGACAGGAGTTTTTGACAGGCACAGCTGGTAGCTGAAGAGCCGGTTCTTGCTGTAGCCGTTCCATGAATAACGATTCTGCTGTTTTATATTTGCTGCTCGAACCATTTTAGGCTCAGACGTTCACGTACAGAGTATTGTCTCATATTTCAGGTTGACACAGACATCCATAGTTCCTAAGCAAGCTTTTCTCAAGGAGAATTTCAAGTAGTATCTGCCGTGTTTGTAATACCCAGGTTTTAGTGAGTTGAGAGCAACTGGATGTTTTGTGACAGTTTTTGATGTAGCCGTGCTGACTTAATGGGTCTGCAAGGCAAAAATTATACGCATGTAGACAGTTCTAGGTAAATACAAAAAGGCTATACATTTTTCTACAAAGACTACATAAAGTTGCTAAGATTAAAATAAAACAATTAGTCACAGTACACACCATTGAAAACCCATATGTATACAAAACACACCTTACTTGCTCCATGGTGCAGAGTCCTTGAGCAGCTAACTAGTTTCCAGCTAGTCAAGAAATTCCCTGCATTTCACAGAACCCGAAGGTTCATTACCGCACTCACAAATGTCCTCCACCTGTCTCTATCCTGGGCCAGCCCAATTCAGTCCATACACCCACATCCCACCTCCTGGGGATCCATCCTAATATTATCCACCCATCTACGCCTAGGTCTATCGTTTGACTCATCACTTACAGTTTGTAGGATGTGTTCATAAAATTACAGGAACCATCCAACCTTTGCTCATGATTTATTGAGCCCAGCGAAATGGTTAAGTTGTACAGTTGTTCAGTGGCATAAGTCATATGCTGTCTGATAATCCAGTTTTGTTTGTCATTTTACATTTCAGCACCTCTGTGCCATTCAGAGGGACCTGGTGTTGTTATTTTTTGGAGAGTAAATCTGTAACTAGAGATTTTCTACCAACAGTCATGTTTTTAACCGTCTGGTCACAAGTCCAGTATTGAAACTGAGATACCGTCCAGTTCAAATTTGGTGGATTTTATGAATGGCCATCCCACTTTACTGATTCCTGACTCTGTTTATATGTCATTAATGTAGGACTTCATACTAATGGCATCTCCTGATATTGTTCATTTTGATTGATTTGGTTTGTTGCCAACTGGAGGATTTTTTTTTTTAAAGCCATTCCTGTACCGTACATGATACATTATGAGGTTTTGATTTTCCCTGCCCAGCCATACTGCATATGATAGATTAGAGAAACAGTAACCAACTCAATTATCAAAGTACCATGGAACAAAAACACCATCTTCAGTATTATATTCCAAGAAGACCCATAAAAACAAAAGACATTTACCCATCATCTCACACCGCACTTCATCAGCACAAGGCCCTATACTTCAGTCAGAATCCTATTCAGTGCATTAGTTTCTCTACTAATCAGGTAAGCTTACCATGTGCCCTTACTTCCCACTTCAAAAACATATATTATTCCATATCTTTTCATCCACCCATTACGTAGTCTGTCTTAAGATAGGTCCGAAGCCTTCTACGAAGTGAGTTCTGCGCAGAGTGTGAACTAGTGCTTCCTTTTTCAATTTCCCATATTCCCTCATTCCCTTAATATCATCCAGTAGCTACTTAATTCTTCCTGTCACATCTATCCTTCCTTTTATCTTCCCTTCTGTAATGTGTTTTAAAAGGCTGCTCTTATGTAAAATGTCACCAATTCATATTTTCGTTGTTACACCATGCATGTTGTCGAGTTACTCAATTATTATACCGACTGCTGCGCGTATATAAAATTTACACATTAAAACATTAAATTGCTCCGACATGTTTCGGTTCTAGGACCATCATGAGGGAGCCAAGTCACATTCATTTCGCTGTACCAGTTGGGTATTGTGGCAGCATGCCGTGTTGTGTAATGTTGCGAAGAGTGCCCTGCTACAGATGTGCATTCTGTAGCAGAGCACTCTTCGCAACATAACAGTACACAACACGGCATGCTGCCACAATAGCCAACTGGTATAGCGAAATGAATGTGACTTATTGTATTGTGACTTTAGGAAGGACGATATGGCTCCCTCATGATGGTCCTGGGACCGAAACATGTCGGAGCGTTTTAATGTGTAAACTTTATAAATTTCATATATGTGCAGTAGTTGGTATAATAATTGAGTAAGTCACCAATTCAGTTAGCTTTCCTTTTTATTTTTAGATATTCCTTTCCTGGACTATGTAATACGTCTTCATTTCTTGCACAATTGATCCAGCTGATGTCATCTTAATCGGGCACCACATTTAAAAACTTTCTGTGTATACCGCTTTCTGAACTGCCCAAGTTTCAGCAGCACCGTACAAAACTATAATGCAAGTGCAGCACTTCATTGGGTTTTTCTTTAAATTTAAGACCAATTTGCTGGTGAAAAGATCAGTATATTCTATGCTGATTTTATAATTAGAACTTCCAGTTTAATTTCAGGTATTTGCTTATAAAAAACATTAAAAAATCAAGAAAATGAGATGGGCTGGGCATGTGGTGCATATGGGTGTGGAGAGGGGGATGTATAGGGTCTTGGTGGGGAAACCGGAGGGAAGGAGACCACTGGGGAGACCTAGGCATAGATGGGTGCATAATATTATGATGGATCTCCAGGAGGTGGGATGTGGGTATATGGACAGGATTGGGCTGGCCCAGGATAGTGACAGGTGGCGGACGCTTGTGAGTGCGGTAAAGAACCTTCGGGTTCCATGAAATGTGGGGAATTTCTTGACTAGCTGCAAACCAGTTAGCTTCTCAAGAAGGACTCTGCACCATGGAGTGAGTAAGTAACCAATACTGTACATATAACACCAACTTCGTGACAGATGTAAGTTTCTCCACAATTTTTACCTGTTTGTTTTCCCCCTTTCCTTGCATATGCCATCCTATGATGTATATTTTTTTCTCCCCCTGAATCATCATTCTGTTGACACTGAACATGATTACCACATCTTTTCTACAGACCACTCACAACCTAAAAGCCTTCAACAAATCTCCATTCAAGACAACAATAAACCCGCTCTTCCGTCAGTATACTTATCACCTAACCCGATGATCAAGTTTCACTTCTACAGACTGCTGTGTATCCATGAATACAATATAACTTGTATCTTTATACAGTAAAGTATCATTCATAGTAATGTCTGTGCTGTATCAGAACTCAGCATAGCTTATCTAGATGTGTATTGTATATCTTCCTAGATATTACTCCCACATACCTTTCTATAACTTTATCATTGTATTACCCTCTTAAGGTAATACCTTCATTGTAAAATAAGACCTCATATTGATTCAGAATACTTAGTGTTGAATAAATCCTTCTAAGGCTCTTCAGTATTCTTGCGTGACCTGACAATGGCCTGTTCTGGCAGAAACACATAATCAAATTATATATGTATATAATAGACATTTTAGTTGGGTTGAAGCTGTTGTATGCCATCATTGTTTATCATCACAGCAGGATGAGTAAAGTTGATATTTCACTGCATATTCCACAAACAGTGTTCACACCCGTTGGTTTGCAGATACAGTACATTCCACAATTCTTTCAGTCACATTGCTCATGTTTTAGCTCTGTGGGATGATCCTGGATGATGGCAAGGTTGTGTTTTGCTGTATTTGGCCAGTATGATTGAAAAAAATAACTACACACATTTGAAGTTCTGAGTGAAATGATTATTTTTAGTGTTTTATGCAGGGAGGTTTCATGCAACTTGTTTTCCAGGTCGTTGCACCCGAAGACACATACAAGGTCCACCGAAAACTGGAAGAGGCTGCCATAATTGTAATGGGAGTGAAAGAGCCTCATATCACTGTTACCATCACCCTAACATCACCAATTATGCGTGAGCAGTTGCTGACCCTGCCGGAAGGAAGTGGTGGTAAGAAAACGAAAAGAATCATCGGCAGTGCAGGTATCATAGAGATAGCGAACCAGGGGCCCATTATGTGGTGGTACAGATTGTGCACATATGTGCATTTGACTTTCTTGTGCTGCCTAAATAATGTTTTCAAAAGCAGTTAAGAGTTTCTCTCCAATTTAATGACTTCAGTTAGCAATCTTTACATTGAAGAGTTGTAATGATTCTAAGGAGAGAGAAGTCAATGTGAGTGGCCCCTGGGATGATATTCTCAAACATGCTAGCCTGGTGCATGAATTCTTTTGTATGAAAGACAGGCTAGCATATTCCAGGCCAAGAAAAGGATAAAATTCTAACACCTTAAGTGCTTATTGAGGTTGGATGATGAGGTCATTTTGAGATTATGCTTGTAGTCAGCATTGATATATGAGGTTGGATGAGTTTTGTCACTGATAATGTTTGTTCTTTTCATGAGCCTGTTGTCTTACTGCTAAGGTTTCTAGGTATCCTGTCGACTTTACAGCCACCGAGAAGGGGGATCGTTGAACGCCGTGACAAATGGGAAGGATTTTTGACCATGCGGGAAAAAGCAGTTTCATAGCCATTGGGTTTAGGTCAGACTGACCTGAGTTGCTGTCGTACACTTGAGTTGTAAACACTAATATATCTGCATGATAGGAATAATAATAATAAGTGGCAGTTGAATAAAAGTGATAGAGATAGTAGTGGGCATTTTTTAAAACCAGTTGAACATAACTCAGAGAGAAATTGTTTGGTCACTGATCACTCGAAAATTTCTTTGTGTGTTATATTCTTCCCAATGTTTGCTTCTGTTTCTATTATCTACATTCAGTTGAAAATTGTGTGTTATTTATCTCGTTTAAGTGAAGAGACCGACAGCCTCCCAGCGACTTCCAGCAGAAGACATCGTTGTTTCATTTCCATTGAGTAAACTCCTCAGTCTTGTTTCTGTGACCTACTCCCTAGACTTGAAACTGTTTTACTTACTGCTATGGTGAAGTGTGTTAAACCGCGATGGTCAAACACCCTTTGTAATTTTGTCTGATTGGCTGTTTTTCCATCTTTCTTCCCCAACCCTAGACTCAGTGTCTGTGAGTCAGGCGCAGGCAACCAAGGATCCGCCAGACGTGCTCGACAAGCAGAAATGTTTGGATGCCCTGGCAGCTTTGAGGCATGCCAAGTGGTTCCAGGTTTGAAGGAATTCCTCCTTTATGTTTAATAAAGTCAAAAAAAAAATGAAATTATACTTTTCAGCCTTGTGTCTGTCAAGTTTAACGTAGGTTTCACTTGAAGGATGATGGAAATACAGTGTGACAACTTCGGTGTGTGCAGATATCTTGGTGCCAGAAGTCATTCTGAGCATAACCAGTACCTGCTTTTGTTAAAATTGCTTTAATTTAACCATTTGCAGCGTAACAACAAAATTGAAAAAAAGTGGCAACTTCCACACTTTGTTGCATTCGCAGTAGTACTGTTTATAACTGGCTTCTTCTTCCGGAGATACGATTGCAGAACCCGAACAAGATGCACTGTGATTCCATTATTCTTTACCAATGCCCTAAGCACACTTCTGTAATGTTCATACAAAATCAGAAACTTGCTGTTTACTTTACCAGTACATTGTGATGATGTTAGTAATTACACGTACTTAGTAGTAATTTCTGTGAATATAAAGTTTATTACTACCACACATTTTTGTTAATATAAATGTTCCTACTCTTGTGTATGTGTAATTTCTGCTTCGAATAATAGTTATTACAGGTCAGGTTTTTAGAAAGAAAAAAAATTTAAATCATCTCAAATGGGAAATGTTACGGTATATTGTTGTGGATTATTTGGTTTCTGGAATGTATTCATATTATAATGTTCTGAACAGCATACTGTTTTGGAAACTTGATCTTTTTTCATTAGGGGAAAGGGTGGGGAAGTACATAGTCACATGATTCTGATAGAAAGCCTCTGCGTCCTGACGAGGACAACTCCTTTTGTCAGATCGAGCTGAGTGGGTACAACCCCACAATTTCAACTAAGGAGACATGTTCTGTTTGGAATATTAGACAATGTACAAAGTTAAAAGACCAAGTAATCCTAAAGAAATGGTGGTTAGGGTTGTGTATGAGAAGAGTTTATGTACTGTGCTACTGGATCTGATTTTCATTGGTAGTGTCAGTGTCTCTCTGATACATGAGGCTGGAAAGTTGGCGACTATACGCTTACAAAGTGAAACCTCTTTGTTCCCAGGGCATTATCTCTTCATTGGGTTTGGAGTTAGTTCCCTTTGCACTGTACATGCATACCACAGTTCGTCCGTACTTTTCGCAAGAAGTGTGCATGTTAGACTTCCTTTTTTCATTCAGTAATTATTGAGTGGAATGGAAAAGAAGAACAGTAACTGGAAGTTATTTTTCATGTAGTGTTTGTTTGGGAGTTTAAATTGTAATAGTTGTGTGCTAATTTGGGGAGATATGAAGAATGCTTAATGGGGTTTGTAGTTTAGCATGCACAACGGTTAAGATAAATGTTCTCAGTTGTAGGACGAACATTAGGTAAAATTGCATAAATCTGAAGTTAAAATGTGTGGTGTGAATGTCTTTGCATTCGTAGATTGATGTATTGATGTCCATCACAGGCTAGGGCAACTGGACTCCAGAGCTGCGTGATGGTGATCCGAATACTGCGAGATTTGTGTCAGCGAGTTCCTACCTGGGCACCTCTTAATAGCTGGGTAAGAAATCTATGATTTGAATGAAAATAATACCATTAAAAGAGGGTGTGAGTGAGTTAAAGGATACGAGAGTCAGATTTTACATAGAGGCTTATGCAGTGACCAGTATTGTTTTTAGTAAGAATTGAGTGTTTCCTGTACAGAAATTGAGGTTTTCGCATTGGTGACGATTTGTGTTGTCATCTTTTGGGTTATGACATCATTGTGTAGCCTGGTAGGTTGGTATCATTATTTTGGAGAAAATATTGTCTTCTCCTTCAGGGCACTTCTCTCTCCCCCCCCCAGTCTTTGTGTTATTATATTGATGTAAGTCATTATAATTGCAGGCAATGGAATTGCTTGTAGAGAAGGTCATCAGTTCCGCTGCACAGCCGCTTAGTCCTGGGGATGCACTACGCCGAATTATGGAGGCACTAGCTTCTGGTATTCTGCTGCCAGGTGGTCCAGGTCTTCTGGATCCCTGTGAAAAGGATCCTTCAGATGCCGCAGGCAACATGTTACCTCAGCAGCGTGAGGACATCACTGCCTCAGCACAGGTGCTTGCCATAAGTATTTTTGGTTTTGGTATATAATGAAGTTCTAAAACTTCCATTTGAAAAGTTTCTTATGGCATAGTAAATGTGACTTTTGAGTTTTTGAAACGTGGTTTTCCAGAAACATACAGTTTCTGAAACTGTTTGAATAAAATGCCAGGATGAAGGACAATGCAGAAAATGTTACTTTATTTTAAAGGTTGGGGGTGGCAAAATTTGTACCTAAAAATGTGATTGTAATGTTCTGCAATTCTAGGTTTGCCCATGCTCTGTGTACAGTTTGGTTTTCTGAGTTGTTTGTGCTGGTGACATCTTAAGTACCTTTAGTAATGATTGGTGCATTTTATTATTAACACCCCTGTTGATAAAATGATAAACGCTTTTGTCGTCATTCTTTAAACAAAGTATGAATTTTATTTGTCATTATACAGGGTGATTCAAAAAGGTGGACTCAGTTGAACAGTAAACGGCACCTCAACACACGCCAGACAGTTGGTTGCGGTATTCCAAGTTCTTTGCTCACTCTACTAGTTGACTTGCATGGGCTATGCTGAAAACTCTCTTGAATTTGTCTCACATTCTTCTCTGATACATACAAAAAATCTTGGGCTGCATAGTAGCCATTTTGCTCTTAACTGATGCTGCTGTGCGCTAGGCGAGCGCTCTAGCGGTGGTATTTGAAAATTTAGGACTTCCTCTTTTAAATGTTATGTAGATCATTCACATACCACATATAGTTCAGGAAATATAGACGTACGAAATTGAGTCCATCTTTTTCATTCACCCTGTACATCAAGGAGATTCTAAAATGTTGTGGCAGCAAGAGACCTACTTTTATTTAAGTGCAGATGCAGGAGCAGTGACATAGCTTTCCAGATTATTCTGTGTTGTGTCATGAGAAGATTCCATTGAAGCGTTTGTTTGGTTTTTCCTACAGCATGCTCTGCGATTGATAGCCTTCCGTCAAATACACAAGGTGTTAGGAATGGATCCATTACCACCTCCGAAGTTTACTCGTGGAAGATTTAATCGTAAACGTAGGCGTGATAATAGCAGTGGAGAAGGCAATGACTCTGAAGGTACATACAGTAGTACTTATGTTGAACACATATTTTAGTGCAAGATTGAGGTTCTCATAGCAGTATAGCTGAAGATAGGGGTTTGGGATTCCAAATCATCTTGATTGGTTCCATTTGACCGCTTGACTGTGGAGGTAATTATGAATATTTCAAAGAAATATTGGTAATTACCAAGTGACATGGTGTGTTGTCCCAGAAGATATGAATCCTCGTATATTTTAGTATCCTTTTATTTATATGTTTATTTTTTTTATTGCCTATTACCTAGTGAGGTGTGGCTGTACAAAGTGAATCATGTGATTAACATATCTGCACTCACATCCTGAAAGGAAAGAATGAGTTCTCCATTTGTGTGATGAGCCATTTCTGCTTTATATACCTTCCCTGCATTCCCATCATTTCTCTCTTTCCCTGTTCAGTATGTAATGATGACAGGGAAAGTGTCCATTGTAGGTAGCTTGTGTTTATTGTTTCCTGCCATTCCCGCTTTATGTACCTTGCCTGCATTCCCGTAATTTCTCTCTTTCCCTGTTCAGTATGTAATGATGACAGGGGAAGGTGTCCATTGTAGGTAGCTTGTGTAGTCAGCAGACTTTCAGGGCTTGTGTTTATTGTTTTGTAGTAGTAGTTGGTGGTGCATATCTTGAGATTCTGCAGAATGATTATAACAGTATTTATAATTTACTGTTCACAGCTGGAGAAGGCAAAAAGGATAAGAAGGAAGATGATGATGATAAGATGGAGACTGAGAAAAGTGGAAAGTGAGCAGCCATGTACATACTGAATCTGTTGCAGTAGCATAATTCTTACAAACTTGTCATAGAATATAATGGTGTGAAAAAGAGTCACTTATTTTCTGTTCACTGTTTTTCATGTGCCTGTAAACCTGTGTAAAGAATTTTGTGCTTAACTGTATCAGTGCAGTTGACTACATGTTCTCTTTGACAGTTAACTTCTATATAAATGTTGACTTAACTGCTCCACACAACTCTTGTAAGGCATTTCATCATTAGTGAATTGATATACTGTTAGTCATTTGAATCTTATAAAGTACTAGCCACTAGGTGCATTATCAGCGGTGGATATTTTTAATTTTATTAGATAATTATTTTTGACTTCATGTTGAGTAACCAAGTCATAGAAAACATTTCTACAGTGAAACAGTGAGTGTTATTTTAAGGTTTCCAAGTTATATCATTCCTTTGACATGAATTCCATTTACCACTGTATTTGCCATTGTGGAATAAAAATAATAGAACACACTGCTTGAATTACATACACCATCATGTAAACCTTTCCACTCAGTATTTTTTTCAACTTCAGCCCATTCCAGATTTTGTATTGAAAAATTGCTTTTCTGGTCTTACGATGCTAGGCACATTAACTGAAGCGGAGAAATCAACTGAAATGTGGTGCTTAATGTTGCAAACCAGGGATGGTTGATGTTGGGTAGAAGTCTTGAACATGGGACTGAATGGTTAAGAGATGGCAGGAAACTTTAAGTAGGTGTGTCACCATCGCAGCAATGTAGTATTCGGGGTGTGCTGGCACAGAGTGGAAAGGGTTGAAGAATTCTTTGATGTTTCATGAAAGAATTTTGTTATTTCTCAATAGCACAATCAAATTTTTTGTCACAGGGTCATGAGTAGTATAGTGTTCCTATACAAGAGGGTGCCAGGTAGGGATCCCCTGTAAATAGAAAGTGTGAAGTAGCTTATAATTTAATGATGGAAGTGCATATTCTAATGCCATGTGCTTGCCTACAGATAGGATTTATTACACAGTGTGTTGATTCTTGAAACAGACTGGGTAATGAAGAAAGTATGGTTTTGATGCGTCTTGTTTAAATTGGCATAGGAGTGTTTTTATTTAGTTAATGTATATGTGTGTGTGATGCTTGTAATGTGTGTTGTCTGCTTAGGAAAATACAAATATGACTTGTTTGCCTGATACGAGGACATGCCAATTTCCCATCATCGCCAAACTCCTGACATCCAGAAGATGAAAAGCTTTCATTTCTGTATTTGATATGTATGGCACGAACATTTAATGGGTTGACCAGTGACTGCACACTGTCAGATGGAACGTGCGTGTTCCACTGGTTATACTCCAAGAATAACTTCCACCTTTCATCACATCCTCGTGAATTGTGAGGCAGCCATATACCGTATTAACCTGATTGCTGGACAGCTAATCTAAGACAACCCCCCCCCAAAAAGCATGTCTGCCAAGAGAAAATGTATTTATCGAAGTACAAGAAAACCCCCAAAAAAGAAAATGTCTGCTAAGAAAAAATATGTTACTAATAATTTCACCCACTTTATACACAAAGCATGTCCGATTCCATCTGCCTTTACCAATGAGTGTCACTATGTTCATCTTCACACTTGGTGCCTTCATCTTCCCCACACTCCTAACATTCCCATCCTCTTCACTGCTATTCCACAGTCCCATCCACTGTATTGGATATACAGCACATTTTAAAACCACATTGACT
>Ga0131853_10007555_pt1 | contig 19706 bp, 16 predicted proteins | sample TergutLab28metaG_FD_92764 | JGI IMG/M metagenome (GOLD analysis project Ga0131853, IMG submission 92764) | Labiotermes labralis P1 segment gut microbial communities from Petit-Saut dam, French Guiana - Lab288 P1 (version 2) (version 2) | ecosystem: Host-associated > Arthropoda: Insects >... | reverse complement strand
TTGTTACAACGCAGCACACCACGTGCAGTAACATACGTCTTGTTCTCCTGAAGATGGGCATAATGATGCACGAAACATGTTGAGAAAGTGTTGATAATAAACATCTAACTGTTGCATCTTGTTCGTTTTTTCTCTCTCTCTGATGCAAGTTTTTCTTAGTATGTTGCTGTTAGTCTTTGTACATTATTATGTAACCTTCTAAGAATGATTCTAGAGCAAGAGTGAAAACATGTTGTGTTAAATGTGAATGTCAAATTTTAAAATTGCACAGTCACATTAGAGGGTTACTGAAAGTGGCCTTACAGTTGGCTAGTGAGTGCAACAAGAAAGTGGATTTCAGAATTAAAATTCAGTTATAACATATTTATGGTTAAAGATAATTTTGTCTCATCACTGAATGGGATGTTGAAAATTTGTGGTTCAGTATTGAAGATGCTTGAGATATAGATGGGCAGGTAGCCTATTCATTGTGTGGTTGGTGCAGCAACACTGTTAGCTGTTAGCTGTAGCAGTGGGGTGATAATGTGGCATATTGGGCCAGCTCCTGATGAAAGATGAGTGCAGAGCATCTGTAACATGATAACTGGCAGAGGAAAACTGAAGCACTGTGAAAGAAACCTGCCCCATTGCCACTTTACCCACCACAAATCCCATGAAGACCATCATGGAATTGAACCTGGGCCTTCAAGGTGTTAAGCTGGTTACTGACCACCTGAGGTATGTCATAGCTTCACATATAGTGATTACTTAGTGGGGGTATGAGAGGTAATAATTAAAGAAGGTTAAGGAGATAAACATTATGTGACTTGTATAATGTTGCAAACTGTACATAGCAGTGCATGGACATTGAGAATCTTGTCTCTTTTGTATTAAACAAAAGTTATTGTAACTTGTTTTTAATATTTAAAACATCAGTGATGACTTCTTCCTCAAAATGCTGTACCAGGCAATAATAGTTGTATGAAATGAACGTGTAGAATGAGACTGATGCTGAAAATGAACATTGTGTCACACTATAGCAAGCAACTTGACAGTAGCTGCCAAAGAATTCGTAGGAAGACTGTGATAGTATAGCCAAGCTGATCTATAAATGGAGCTAAACTGCTCGCTACAGACAGGATATAGTACACTGTAAGATTTGAGGATGTCACCACAGTAGTGCTGAAGGCACCGGCATTCTGCAGTGTGATGTTAAGCACTGGGTGAGTAGACCATGATGTTTCAAAGCATCATAGTGCCTTCATCTTCAAGGCCAAGCAGCCCATAAAGAAGGGCCTGCTTGACCCTGAGAATGAGGGCATTATGAATCTTCAGATGAAATGTGGCTACCAGCATTGCATCCCAGAAGCCTGCCTCCAACAGCAACTGCAGTGGCAATGATTGCAGTGCTGCCTGCCATCACACAGTTGTGGTGTCGAATCATGCGTGATGTCTTTTACAAAATGTCCCTGTGCTCAAGTGTGCATGTTTCAGCTCTCCACTTGCAGACTATTAACTGCCATCACAATACTGCTATGGTTGCACCATCCTGAGAATAACCCATGTCACTGACACTATGTATAATCCAAGTAACTGCCCACCATCTAAGGAACCATAACTGATTTAATGAGCCACTTGCGGTTCCACCTTAATGTGTCTTGCACTGAGACATGCATAGCTTAATCTTTGAGACAAGCATACGACAGTTGGTAAGGCAGAAATTTGAAAGATGTGCCGCCAGTTTGGAGACCATGCACTCCACCTCAATTTATTGGGAGTCACCAAGATAAACGACCATATGAGCAACTGATTGGTTTTAATCTAATAAAAGCATCCCTTCCATTGCTGGTCAGGACTCTGTTGGCAACACAGAATAAGCTGAGGCAGAGGGCACAGTCTCGGAACTGGCCACCCATCTTTCAAATGTCTGCCTTACCAGTAACCTGTGACTATATCTTAAACCTGAGCAGTAGATTTTGTAAACACAATTTAATATGCATTTCGGAATGTGCAGGCACCATTTGGAAGACCTAGGCATAGATGGGAAGGATAATATTAAAACGGATGTTCAAGAAGTGGGATTGGGGCACGGACTCGAGTGTTGTTGCTGAGGATATGGACAAGTGGCAGGCTGTTCTGAACACAGTATTGGACCGTCATGTACTATAAAATGTGGGGAATTTCGTGTGTAGCTGAGTAACTGTTAGCTTCTAGAGAAGGGCTGTGCTCCATGGAGTAATTTAGTACGCATAATCCAGTGTCTGCATGTTGTTGTTAATTTTGGACACCCCAGACACCTTATAACAGATGCACCATCCCGAAACAGGATATTACAGTGAACCACACTTCACTTAGGAGCTTGGACAGCTCAGTCAGTGTAGTGACTGAGCTACAGGAAGGACAGTCTGGGGTTAGATTCCTGGCAGGGGTGTAATATTTTTCTCCTCCAAACTGTCCAGACTAGCTGTGGGGCCCTCCAAGCCTCCAATTTAATGGCTATCAGGGGTAACGTGGCCAAGGGGTGAAACTGACCACTCATGTCCATTTAATGCCAAGGTGAAGAGTGAGTGGATCCTTTCTTCTACTTCGCCTACATGCCCTTCATGGTGTGGACATAGACTTTATTGCCCCCCTCAGTGATAATTTTAGGCAATTACAAAGGCCACTAGCAAGGGGAGTGTAGTAGTGATGGATATATATATATATATATATATATATATATATATAGTAGTAATGCAACACAAAACTGTATTTTTTACATAGCATTTATTGTGTAAGTTAGTGCAGAAAGTAAGTGGAAGCTGGAAAGATGACTACATAAGTGTTACCTCACAGCAAGGTGTACCATGTTGCAGGACACTTAGCATGAACAGCTTGTACGTAATGCTAACAATGACAAGTAAAAGTATATTAATGCACAGAAACACTTCAGCCGGTGACTTGGACAGCAATCTTAAATTCACAACCATTGTTACTGTACAGCACTAAAGAGGTGACAGTGATCAATTTGATGATACTGTTTTATGCTGCCTACACCATAAGAGTGTTTTAAAGCTGCCAAATTAATCAGTAACCAGTGCGACTAATTCAGTGTTGCAGCTACAAAACAGAATACACTGAAATAATCTGTTACGACACTGAAAGAGTCGTTGCATTCTCTGTGTGTCAGCACACAGGACACTGAAACATGAACTCATACAGTCATCAGTGAATATTAAGTGTACATTAAAAACATCCATTGATAGCAGTGTGGGCCACACTGTACTACACTACTCACTCTGTAACATACGTGAAATGTGTGCACTCAGAACACTCATTAATACGTTAATCAAACCATCATGACTGTTGTGTCAGCACTTGAATGTGGCCTGCCTTGACTAACAGGTACATACTTATCTGAAGAAATAAATAATTCAGATCTTAACTAAAAGTGCCATGGCATATGGAACTGCACTGCAGTTCAGTGAACATACAAACTTGTAAACCACATCAAAATACTGCAATTAAAATGTTATTATCAGATCTGATTGTTTTCGTAGCAACTAAGCATGATAGTGTCTTGTATCTTGTAAGTGCATCAGTCTTGAATTCTCACCTGGATTAGCACAGCATTCCACAAATACATAATTTAGCATGAAACAATAACAAATACATTTTAACTTGATAATAGCTAGAACATTCTTCACAACCATCAGCAGTTTCCTTGCTTTTGCTTTTCATCCTGTTCATGACACAGTAATCATTACAGGTTATACAAAGACACAAATAACTACACTAATAAGAAACAAAACTAACTTTGTTTCCAAGCTGAATGCTTAAAGACAATCAGTGTAGCAGTATTTACCACTGTTTTAATTGTATTCAGTACTTAGTCTGCATGAGCATCACACTGACATATCTGAACGGGATCTCTATCTTGTTTTACGTCTCACTTCCAATCCAGTAGGAAAGTTGCGATCTTCAAGGCCCAGTTCTTTAACTTTGCTTCTGGATCGCCACACCTTCACTGTGTAGTCATCAGAAGTGGTAACAAGCATCTCAGGATCTCGAGGATTGAAAGCCACCGAGTTGACAACGTCAATATGTGGGAATTTGGCAAGACACACTCCGTAGTGACGGTCCCACAGGTAGCCATGTTTGTCTTCTGCTCCACTAATGAACATTCAAAGCAAGTACAATTTTAATTAAGTCTTACAGATCCTTTGGTCTCCTGACTCATCTGCTTGTGTCAGTGGTTTTAATGTTTCCCTCAAATGTGTGGCCAGTGTGAAGCAAGGCAGATGTCAGGTTTAAGGTACCAATATACACTATGCCATGTAGTGCACGTTTCAGTATGTTCTCCAGAATTAACTAAATCTCTGATAAAATGTTTGTTTCCACAGTGCACTTTCCGTCTTTGTACTGGGCTCAAATACTGTGTGTGAAAATGGACAGTCCTTCTTTGCTGATTGTTTCCAGTGACATGCTACTGTATTAGCAGTTACATCTCTTTGTCACATACTGTACTAGATTGAAATACTATGCCAAAGGACAGCATGTAATGTTACTTTGTGATGTAACCATACACTGTGGGCTTCTTATTTCAAAGAAGATAGGATATTTGTGCTTAGGAAAACAATTTTATGCATTTATTCAATTTTTTAAATTATCTCTGAAACAAAAATACTCTGGCACACAAAAAAATGTGTGTCTTATACTTCTGTGCAACTTTTCTTTAACTTGTTTTGTGCTACAACATATATATATGGTTAGTTACACTTTCCATACATGCAAAAACACATCTCCATGTAAAGTGTCTGTTATTTTTATTCAAATTAAAATTATGGTAAATGTTATTGACACTTCCAATATCAAATTTAATTAAGATCTGTTCAGCCATTCCCAGGCTGTTTGATGCAGACAGACGGAAAGATATGGTGAACTAATATTCTACAAATATAGGAAGAGGAGGCTGCAGTATTCGGCAAGTTTTGAAGTTCCTACAGGAGTAGTATTTCTGAGTGGAATATGACACTATCATTGGATGAGTGGTTCATTATGTGTTCCACAAACATAGTGCCTCAACAGTCCTTGGACTGCCTGACCCTGCAGATGAAGACACTGTTTGTTGGAAATGTCAGGAACCATCCACAAAAGAGTACAGCATCATATCCCAGAATATCTGAACCCTCAGAATGCTACATGCTGAAGACTTGTCAGTCAAACAGATAAATACATGTGAGGAAAGAGCATGTACTAATTAGATCATTACAGGAACATGGCTTTTTTTATATTCTCCTTGCACTGTCATATTTGTGGTCACTAGAACACTTAACATAAGTTGCATTTAAGGCCTGCTTGTGCAGAACTCACCTTGCAACATATTCACTGCACACATCTAGGAAGATGAAGAAACACTCGTTGTTGGGAGTGTATGCCTTGTGGGCCCGCAGCATTGTTCCGACTTCTTTGAGTGTAACCAGATCGATAACGTGAATGTCAATCTCCTGTGCAATGGGTGGCGGCTCAAGGGGATTATTTATCACATAACCTCTTGGCCAGGGGCGACTGTTTACGTACAGGTACCTGTTTGGGAACACAGTGTGCACATGATACACTGCTGGTGCAACTGTCAGTCTAAATAATAAAAATCTTCAAATTAATTTGTAAACCAAAACAGTCATATGGTACACTGAATATTTGACAGTCTGCCCCCATCCTGTTAGTAATTTTATGGTTTTTTTTTTTTTTTTTTTACAAGCCCTATTCAGTGGCTACCAGGACTGAAGTAACTACTCCAGACAGCTAACCACTTGCCACCACAGAGATGTGTGCACACATACACAACTGTACCTTAATTTTACTCCACACCACTTCCAGAATATTATTTCTTACTACCACTTTGCAATGCATTGTACATGGGGTGACCAATTACATGAGCTTTGAGAGTTGCACTTTAGAAAGCACTGTAGGCTAGAGTAACACCAGTGTCTAGCCCTGTCTGCCACCATCACTGGCTGGCGGGCAGATGATGCTTAACCTGTTAGTAGCATGCAGTGTGACTGTCATTGCAACCATCAGTTCACAAGGAGATGGAGAATGAGCAATTTGGAAATCAGCCAAGTGAAAATGATTTTGACAGAAAATTGAAGATTAATGAGGAAAATAACAGAATGTGGAGTGAAATTATGAATGAGTTGAGTTTAAAATTGTACAGCAGAAGGCACCTCTGAAACATTTACTACATTCACCAGTTTTTATGGTCAGTGTACTACATATTGTAAAGAAAGCACTAAGATTTCCACTGGATATGCATCAGTGTTCAGTTACATAATTATATATGATTATATAAATTGCTCAAACCTGAGGGATGATTCAAAACAAGATCCGTGTGATAATTATACAAGAATATAGCCATGTGCAGCATGCAGCATAAATTTGATATACATGTATAAAACAGATTCACGTTAGTCTTCTTTGGGCTAGTAACACAAAGTAACATTGCCAAATGTAAATGAACAGTTGCCATACCTGTGATCAGGAGAGAGTCCCATGCCTATAATGTGTCCATGAAGATCGATAAGATGATCAACTTTGTCAAACCTGTCAGCAACTTCCTCATATACCAACCAGTTAGGCTCTGGGCGCGGGAGGGCAGCATTCTGTTTTTCTCTCTGTCTTTCAGCCAGACGTTCACGCAGGGACGGTCCTGGATTGAGCTTACGTGGGAAAGACACAGACTTGATACGTTTGAAACCTATTTGATGTGGAGTATATGTCTTTGAACCAGTGGTGAATATAAGGTACTTCTCAACATGCTCAGACAGATCATCACTCTCACTTGCACATTCTTCAGTCTCCATTGATGCATCTGATATGCCAGAACTCACTTCATCTGCATTGTCAATGTCAGCGTCATCTGAAATGTATAAATATGTATCTTATGCACAAATTATTTCAGAAGTTCCCTTAATCCTGTCAGTAGAATAGTTACCCCAGTACCAAGCGTTTCAGGCAACAGGACCCCAGTACAAAACATTGTAGCCAAATATATCGCGCTTCTGCAAGGTTTGAGGTTCTTGTGGCTGTGTTGCTAAGGAATCGAGGCTTCTGGGATGTAATACTGTGCCATCAGTTGTGTAGTTTGTGATGTTTCCAAAGATTATATTGCATCCATGTGCAGTATCAAGCAGTCTTCTTACACTGCTGACCCTTCAAGATGACAGCCACCATGATTTCTCTGAAATGTCAGGAGCCACTCATCCAATAACATCCCAGAAGACTTGACTCCTCAGGTGTACTCGTTTTGTATTCAGGAGTTCCTGAGTTCACATCTCAACCCCCAGACCAGCCATCCTGACAGGATTTTTGTCATTTTCCAACATCTTCCATGAAAACTATAGGATGGTACAAAAAATACGCCACAACTGCTTCCTTTCACATAATTTCCGATTCATTCATTAATCACTGTGTCACTTGATGCTATACATGATCACTCATTAAACTGAGACACAGTTGGTTTGAGTGAGCGCAGTCATGCGGGATGTGGCGGCGAATGCAGAAATAAACAACACTTCTGCCAGGAATCGAACCTCAGTCATTCATTCAATATAATATACCTGCACTGTCTTCAGTGTCACTGCCTGCAGTACCTTCTGCCTTCCCTTGTGTTTCCACTTGGCGGTACTCGGCATTGTACTTAATTGGACATGCATAATCCATTCCGTCACCTAGGCGACGCCAGTTTAAAAATGCACCCTCAAGTGTGGTGCACCTGAAAAGTAAGACATATTGGTACATATGTACTGTTACATGAAGTATTATAATCATTCATGTTGGATTATTTTAAGTACACTTACAGATGTGTCCTACAGTCTTTACTAAATGTAACAGACCTCTAACATCGTGTAGTTTCAAGCAGACAGACACACACATAAACATTTATAATTTGTCTGCTGTGTACAAGCATTTGACCATTTCAGTTAGAAGCAAATTTTAGATGTTCAACTTATTGCAGTCCTGGATTACACATCTGTCACCTACATATAGTGCTGCCAAAGTGTGAAGAGGTAGTCAGCAGAAGTACAGAATTCTTTTATTATACTACAGCAGCAAAGGTAGGTCTGACCTTGCACTCTACAGACTCCCTGGAATTACAAAACCCAACAAGTTAAGATAAACAGACATGTTCCTAGAACCAGCAATAGTATGCTCCCACCTATTTCCCCATTTTCCAGAGTATCTCTCTCCATGTAGATCTCCCTTGTAAAACCTGAAGATCTGATATTTGAACTCAGAGACTTTATGGACTTTTTAAATTGTATGTATTGCAATATAAGACACTGTGTGTCAGTGACAGGTTCGGTCCCTGTCTTCAGGCTTCTTCTGAAACATGTCACTAGATGGTGATTGTTTACACTGTAATTAAACCCAGAGTAGTGTAAAATGAGTAAATATCACATATTCCAGAAACAGCTGGGGAAAAAATGGTTATGCCAGTTTCACTATACATCAGATACACACAGTATGTGACTGCTCCCTATAACTATTTCCTTGCAATAAACTGTAGCACTTCAGAATATGTGGTATTTACTGATTTGACGATGTTCCAGGTTTAATTACAGTGTAAATAATAATCATGTAATGACAGTTCTTGTGGAATAAGCCTGATGATGGGGGATCAAACCTGTCCCCAAAATGTACTACATTATATTTCAGTACATACAGTGGAAAAAGTTCAAAAAATCTGTGAGTTCAGAATGCATACATCATCATCATCAGAACCCTACAGCAAAATACTAAAGTTGTAAACTTGTTGGTCAGAATACTAGGAGAGAAGCACAAATCACACACAGCCCTTTACAGATCAGAGAACTTATCTAATACTTGCAAAATATCATGCAACTTGCATATCATACTTTACAGTAACACAGACAGCCCTCATTTAGCACACATTTTAAGCAGACTTTCCCCATTTAAAGATGTTACTTCCAAAATTTTGTGTGTTACACTTTTTAAACTGCAGCATAATTTGGCACAGTCTGTAACATCACCAGTAACCGTCACTTTTAGTTCTGTCTGTAAATAAGGTGAAGTTATAGTGCTTATTAGACTTAAATTTCAGCCTGAAGTCTGCTACAGCATAGGGGAGACTGGACTCGAGCCTACTCTGTACATAAATTCAGCAGCTCATTGTGTCTATCACATGAGCCCCTGAACTTCCACAGCTGATTGCTGAGGTAGACTTCCTTGCTTAATTTGAACTGTTCGATCAGAAACATGTCTGTCCCCTTTGATGGTTCTTATTCTTATAATTTTTATTTAAAAAAAGACAAGATACGAGGCTCTCACAGCAGTGTTGATGAGGGTACAAGTCTTCTGGGATGTGGAACTTCATCAGGTGTGTAGTTTTTGATATGTCATGCAGTCCAAGAGCAATAGCCATATTAGAGGCACTGGGGATGAGGGTTACAAAAGGAAAGCATGGGTAATGTACATATGTAATATGTCCGGTCTAACCATGGCAGCTGTTCTTCTTGGACTGCTTGACTCTGAAGAAAAAGGCATTTGAATCTTTTGAAAACTGAGAACTACACAGCCAGTGACACAGTGGCATATCCCAGACAACATGAATCCTCTTCAAACTGTACTTTTCAGTTACAAATTGGTGCACTGAATGAGGAGTGGCACTCCTATCATAGAATATGCATACTGCAGTCTAGATGACACTTGGTGCAGTACTTCTGGTGGCTCTTCCTCTTTTTCCTCAGGGTATCCTGAAGAACTTCGTAACACATGACCTGATGTTGGCGGAGTATTGATCTCTCTGTGGGATGGGGGATTTCCCCTTTCAGATTTATGCAATCCCTTGTGTGCTTGGGCTCTTGCTTCAGAAGACGTGGCTACTGATTCTTGTGGTGATGGAGCTAGACAGTTTGCAACCATGACAGCCCGGATCGAACTGGCATTAGAGTTATAAAACCTGTACAGTTGATCCATGATTGGTACAAGTTCTGATTCTGATTCCTGTGATGCTTTATTAAGCCACAAAATGGAGGTGCTGACAAGATGTGCGAGCCAATGGAGATCACCAGAAAGCAGGTGACGATCACTGTACCACGTTCCAAAGATGTCATATGGCTTATTCATCACTCGACACTGCAAGTTGAAACCAGCTGAAAAAAATGTAATACGTCAGTCACTAAGACACTTGCTATATACATTGTCATTTATTGTGATGTTGTATACAGAGGGCCCCCTTGTCATGTAGCTGAGCATGGAGGCTCTATCACAGTGCCCTCCCCTGCCATATCACCCTGTGAAGGCTATTGTGCTCAGGGACATTACAGTGGAACACCTGTACAAGTGTGACATTGCCTGTCTCGTAACATGTGTCTCACCCTTTGAAGCCTGAAATTAGTTGAAATAGTATTTAAAGTTTAATTTCCTACCTCCCAGAAAAACCATCTCATTTACCAAGATTCACCACTCTCAGCTGTTTAGACAAATAACCACTACTTATTCTTAGAATCACACAAAACATGTAAATACAATCTGTGGATGAAACAGAGCTTTTTAATGTTAAAGCAGATGGCACATACAATAACCACAGAGCTTTATAAGGTTCATTTACTGCTGCTGTGCAAAAGCACAGGGTAGTAACCAATCTAAAGTTGGAGAAAGCACTATTGCAGTGTACTTGGGTAAATTCCTTAAGCATAAGGCAAGATATGACCCCCAGCATTGTCACACAAGTGCCAATTTTGTGAGATATGACATTTCACCAACTCCTGAAGAAGGCAGCAGGTTCCCCCTGAAATGATGATTCATGTCTTCTGCAATGTTATGTCATGTTGAATAGTAATAAGTACTGGCATTTCAGAGGCATGTAGTGTTCAATCCCAAAGACAGAGGCACAATTTAAAGGTGTAACATCCCACAGGACTTGAACCCCCATCAATCCTGCTGTCAGAATCTCAAAGCATACCCACCCCCTGATCTGCTACACCACATCACATCCCAGAGGCCAAGTCCTGACCCCACTTACAGCCCAAAAACTCTGATTCTGAGCATTACAGTTGAGCTACCTTGCAAACTGAAGACAGCTATTTCTCCCGAAGTGCTGTGAGGTGTGCCAAAGTGAACTCCAGACACTAGCAGCAGCGTGTCAGATTGGTTGAACTGTGAGAACTGGGTGTACTTCCAACTAAATGTCTTCATGTCGTGATAGTACTTGATAGTGGCAGGATAGCTGGAGTCCCATACCTTCAACACGTTAGTATGGAAACAATAATCAGTGCCTATAGAGACACCTTTTTCAGTGAAAAACAAACACAGTTGTCTCACAGTGCTTTAAGTTACCAGAACATAGCCATCTTTTGAGCAGGTTGCAAACATCTGTCCATTGTGAGCAAAGCTGACATGAAGAACCTGATGTGAATGTTCCCTCAGGATTTCAGTCTGGGTGACAGGTGTGTGGTAAGAGAGTCGCTTGTATTCGGCCAACCACGACGTCTTGCCTTGGGAATTGAAACAACACAACAACATGAGATTGAGATTTCCACAGCACTGCTGTTTAGGATTTAGATACTTTGGGTTACTGTGATGAGTAGCATTGTTATTGTTTGATTCATCAATTAGGATTCCTTGACATTTGAAGATGGGGGTAATTACGTTCCTTTGAAACATGTAGAATTAACAACCCGCAACTAAGTCCAAAAACCCAGAAGAGCTGAATCGCCAACAGCAGGATGCCACATTATATAACTTGAGTTCACTTATATAAGAAAATGAATATCTAAATAATGTAATTCAGTTTTCAGAATTTTAATACAGGTGCATGATAAGCCACACAGGAGAAATGAAACTTTGGACAGATCAATTTTACCAATGCATGAAGAACTATTAAACCATTAATATTCTGTCTAGCCTGGACTGCAAAATAAAGTGATTCTCAAACATACCCTTTTCTGCCTTGAGAGAATGTTCGTACGTACAATAATTGCATATTAACAGAAAAGTCACAATTCTCCGTCACTAGGAAATGTGATCCTTCATATAAGGAAGAGATCATGTTCCACAGAAGAGCTGATGTCAACACAGCAAAATTTTCACTCACAGTACGGTTTTAAAACGTGTTAAATAGTACATACCTGGTGCAATCTTCACAGAACGATCAATTTTGTAATTGTGGTAAACAAGATCTTTCCATAAGTACTCATCATAACTAACACGTAACCAGGACCTGCATGTCTGGCCAACATCTAGCAGCTCCCTTGCAGAGAGGTACTGAAATATATGTAGAAGAATGGGGTCTGGGAGGTAATACCAGTTACTGTTCATTTCTAGTGGAGTATCAGTTGTAAGGTAAGCATCATCTGGCCTGTCTTCTTCACATTCCATATTGGGCATCTGATGTCACTGGAAAAGAAATGAGGAGGTAGAACAAAGTCATTTGGCAATTATCTTCACATAAAATAACTATAACCCATATTCTGCATCATACAGAAATGTTGTAGTAATGATAGCTTACAATTTTCTATTACCAGATTATAATCATATGTTTATATAAGTTTACATTTATGGTAAGATATAAAGACATATATTAACAGCTTTAAAATTATTAACAGCCTTAAAATGTGCTCTCTACAGTATGATGTGTCGAGTTCTGTTAATAATTATATTAATATAAATGTAAATGGGATCCCATATAAATTGTCGATTTTGCACTATATCATCTACCAGCTTTTTTAAGTTTTTGTGAAATGGCCTGATGATGGCTGTTATGGCCGAAAATAGTAGCCATTCATATAATCAATATATTGTTGTGTTAGACCAAGTACATACACAATTTTATTTTATCATTGTACTTCAAACACAACGGGATGTCCACTACCAAAAAACATTAATAAAGACCTTCTCTGTTTACTGGGGGTTTAATAGTGAACTTTTCTTTAAAATATTCATTTATAAATGCTGTAATATTTTATCAACATGCAAGTTAATTATACACGCGCTTAAACCTACATCATGTCCTAAATATCCCCAGCATATTTCTACACACGTCTTAAAAAGGTTCTGTTTCCTGCATATTCGAAAAAATGGGCTTGTAAATACGATAGAAATGAACATAATTGCTCGTCAGTCATAATCCACAGTTCAATCACAGTTGGGAGCTATTAGAGTTACTTTTCCATTACGCATTTTCAATTAAGTGAGTAGAAGTATAGAATTGCACATCATGAATACTCACCCGAGCCCTTATTTCATGGAATTTGAAGACACGTTGAAAACAATGGAACACCCGATCAGCTGATTTGGTAGAACTTACGCTAGTAGGTAAATTTAGCCGTCAGGCATGTAGGACTATTTTAGTTGTATCACATCTTCCACAGTACGTATATAATATGTGCATAGTTTGTTTAGTACCTCGGTCTGATATTTCGGTAGTTGAAAATAAAATTGGCTGCGTACATACACGATTTAGCAGGACAAGAAATGAAGCAAGATGTACACGTGAAATTAAATGCAGAATTGCCAGGTCAAAGGAACGTTCAAATAGAAGAAACCTCTGTTCGCCAGCAAATTAGACTTCAAATGAAGGAAAAACTGGTGAAATTCTACATTTGGAGCGTACTTTAGTTGGATGCTGATACTTGGACACTTCGAACCTTGAAAGTTTTGAAATGTGGTGCAGGAGAAAGATTGAGAAGGGCGGTTGAATCGACCGTGTGAAAAATGAAGAAGTATTGATTAGAGTCGGAGGAAAGAAATGTTCTACATACAATACCCGGATTGGTAACATCTTGCATAGGAATAGTCTTCTCATACTTGTTTTTGAAGGAATAATAGAAGGGACTCGAAGACGAGAAAGAAGACGTAAGCCACTACTGGATGAAACGAAAAGATACTGGAAGTTGAAGAGATCTCGTTTCAGCAGAGGTTATAGTCTTGTCGTAAGACAGAGTGCGAAATGAATGATTGAAATAATGAACGAACGAGAGAACCAATACACAACTATCAGTCGGTGTAATGTTATCACACTAGAATCCTAAATTACAAATTTTGTAACATATTCTTGGTATGGTTACCGGGAAATTAATCTTCTATCCATAATGTGTTGGTAGCATGTGTCCATAGCTGTTTATACAGTCACAGATCATCTAATAACACGGTAAACCACGTGGAGTTGGAGATTGTGTTATGTAAGTAAGTATTCATTACATTGTAGTTTATATTCGCTTTAGGTGAATATTAACTGGCTTTGATAGTGTAATTGCATGCTTGTTAATATAGGACGTACACTGTTAAATATTGGTAGAGTGACGTGGAATACACTGTTAGTAAGAATCGAAGGTGAACGTTAAGTCCTGCAGTCCAACCAGTAAAAGGAAGGACTAAGTATATAAATGTAATTCCTTTTTCTAATAGCAGCTCTTATCATTTTAACTGTGTATGAAATAGGATAGCTAAGGGAAGGAGAAATGGACCTAACACAACCATTGGTGTGGTCTTTTGAGTTATGATTCATTGGAGTGTGGCAGGGTAGCGTAACCCGAGTATATTGGTCAACGTTTATTCGAAACGCAAATAGTAAAAGACATCATTATGTTATAACCAAGGAGATCACAATCCACATTTTCACCGCGGGAATCGAGGAACTAACGCCGGTGTTGTAGAAGATTCAAATGTTTTTGGGATAAGGCGTCATGTCCGTGGGTTGTTTTCTGATCTTGCAAGAACTTTTGACAGCGTGAATCTTGACGTATTGTTATCAGACCGTGAAGGCCCGGGGGGGGGGGTAGTAGAGACATAGCTGTAACTCGTCCTTTAACCACGGCGCTGGATGGAGATGTGTGGTCAATACGACGCCCCGGCCGCTTTACCCCCATGAAAGAGATCCGGTATCCATTGTACAGGAGGCCTGGTGGGCCCAGGGCCGTTCTGGATGGGTGTGGAAACTCTTGCTTTCACCGGGATTTGATCCCCGGACCGTAGCGAGTCGCTGTACCGACTATGCTATACAGGCCATTACCAGCAGTTATGGAATGTAAGGCAGAGCTGAGCAGTGATTTAAATTGTACTTATAACAGAAAACAGTAGATATTAAATTTCCAATTTGAAACTGCCCCCCTCCCCCGCCATTCAATTGTATACATTAACGATCTACTCTTCAGTTGTCAGTTTGAAGTCCAAATCTATGCTTTCAGCTGATTTTACTTATATAATGATGTGTGACCATGAAAATTACCATTTAAAAAATTTCATTTGTGATGTATTTGCCAACTCGAACAAATGCTTAAAATCAAATAAATCGACATTAAATTTTAGCAAAGCAATATGTATGAAAATTGCTGCTAACAATAAAATATGTATTATTTAAGTAATAAAACAGTTGAAAAGTGGTTACACTTAATTTCCTTGACCTTGAAACTGTACTAACTTAAACTGAGAGAATCACATTGAATGCATTATCTCCATACTCCGTTCAGCATGCTTTGCCATGAGGGAAGTCACACATCTTCCGACAATACATACTTTGCAATTAGTTTACCGTGCATGTTCCATTCTATTATGTCTTACATGGTTATCTTTTGGAGAAATTTAACAGTTCTCAAAAAAGTATGTACCATCCAAAAAAGGAAACTTGTTTGATTAATGGCAGGTGTGAGGAGAAGTGTCTATTGTAAGGAATTATTTAAGGAGTTTAATACAAGGTGGATGGGGCATGTGGCAGATATGTGGAAGAAGATAAATGCATACAGATATTTTGAGGGGAAACTTGAAGGAAAGAGACCACTTGGGGGATCTAGACAGAGATTGGAGAATAATATTAAAATTTAGCTTAAAGTGTAGGATTGTGTGGCATGGAGTGGATTAATCTGACTCAGGATGAGAAGTGATAGACCCTTGTAAACATGGCAATGAACCTTTTGGTTCCATAAAATGCTTGTGATGTCTTGACTAGCTGAGGAACTATCAGCTTCTTAAACATTTCTCTTCTCCATGGAGTTAGTTAATAAGCTTCTGCTTGCTGGAAAATACTTAGTGTCATTACTATGTGTAATTGTAGACAACACAGAAAATTTTCAAATAAATTCAGCAATGCATGGAAAAAAGAAAAGCTGTAAATGTAACATTCATGTACCAAATGTTAATCTCACTATTTACCAGAAAGGTGTGATACAATACATCGTGATCATCATCATCAGCAGCATCATTGGCGCAACAGCCCTTTTTTGAGCCAAGGCCTTCTTCAGAAGCTTCTGCCAGCTGTCCCTATTCCTTGCTGCATTCCTCCAACTTCTCTCCCCCAACTTCCTGGCATCTTCCATCACACCATCTTCCAATCTTAGTTTCAGCCTGCCCCTTTGTCTTCTTCCTTCCACCACTGCAATGAGAACTCTTCTTGTAGGGCTCTGTGCCTCCATACAAATAACATGTCCTGCCCATTTTAGACAGTTAATGTTAATGTATGTCACTATATCACTTTCCTTGTACAATGTATATAACTCATTATTGTATTTTATTCTCCATTCTCTGTTGTCATTTTTAGGTCCAAAGACAGCTCTCAAAATTTTCCTTTCAAAAACTCCTAAAATAGCTTCATCAGATTTTGATAATACCCATGTTTCAGAACCATGTGCCAGCACTGGTCCGATCAAGGTCTTATATAATTTTTTTAAATATTTTTTTATGGGTAAAAATTGAGACCTAAATTGTCTCTTAAATCCATAAAAACCTTTATTAGCCATTAAGATTCTTTTCTTAATCTCTGCAGAATTGTCATTATTAACATTTGTAAGAGAGCCCAAGTACGTAAAACTCTGTACAGCTTCAAAATTAAACTTCTTAATTTGAAAATACCTCTGTCTATTTTTACTTTCTCTGGTAGTCAGACACTTAGACTTTTCCTTGTTTATCCTTAAGCCTATTTCTCCAGCTGCTCTTTCAAGTGATAGGAAGGCTTCCTTTAATGTTGCTCGAGATCTCGCTATTATATCTATATCATCAGCATATGTCAAGAGCTGGACTGATTTATAAAATGTATTTCCACTCGTTTGTATTCCTGTATTCATTACAATCTTTTCCAGTGCTAAGTTGAAAAGCAAACAGGCCAGTGAGTCACCTCGTGTAAGGTCTTTCTTTGCAATTATTGAGTCTGATAAATCAGATTGGATTCTGACCTGGCTTTTTGTATTTTCCATGGCAATCCACGTAAGTCTTACCAATTTATTTGGAATATTAAATTCACCCATTGCATTATATAGTTGGTCTGTCTTTATTTTGTCATATGCAGACTTAAAATCAATAAATAAATGGTGTTTTTCAATACCAAATTCTTTTGTCTTTTCCGATATCTGTCTTAGTGTGAATATCTGATTTGTTGTGGATCTGTTCTTCCGGAAACTACATTGATAGTTCCCAATTATGTTTTCAGCAAATGGTGAAATTCTTGCAAATAATATATTGGACAATATTTTGTAGGCTGTATTTAAAAGGCTTACACCTCTATAGTACGAACATTCCATTGTATCTCCCTTTTTATGCATGGGACAGATTGTATTTACATTCCATTCCATTGGCATCTTTTCCTTTTGCCAAATATCCTTTATAATGGTGTTTTACTAATTCATTTCCACCATATTTAAATAGTTCCGCTGGTATATTATCTGTTCCTGGGGCTTTATAATTCTTTAATTTTTGAATTGCCATTTCCACTTCTATTGTAGGTGTGGAGTCTTCCTCATTAGTGTCTTTGTGGTCCTGCATTATAGATGATCCTCTATTTTGCTCCATGCTATTGAGAAGTTCATGAAAGTGATCTTTCCATCTGTTTAAGATATCACCCTTTTTGGTAATGATGTCTCAATTCTTGCTTTTACATATTGTGAGCCTCGGTTTAAAATCCTTTCTAAGCTTATTCATATCCCTATAGAATTTTCTGGTTTGATGTTGTTGTCCTAATTCCTCCAGTCTCAACCTGATCATTTTCATGCTGCTTTTTCTTCCTGTTATGTACCTGTTTTTCTTTTCGTCGTGCTTCCCGATACTTAACAGTTGAGGTTGTAGTATAGCTTTGTTGCTGCGTGTTGATGTATGCTTTATTCTTTACTTCTGTGGCTTCTTGGCATTCTTTGTCAAACCAGTCATTTGGCTGTTTTTTACTTGCTTTTCCAAATGTTTCCTCAGCTATTTTGTGTATTATACCAGTTATTTTATTCCATGTGATACAATACAGAACTGTGTAATACAGTGCTGTTCTGTTTAACATTAAAACCTAGAACCATAGTATGAAAATATTTAAACCATCATTGAAAGCTTATCTCTAAGGTCACTGATTATGTTGTGTATAAAAATATTTTAACTGAAAGCTTATGAGCGTTGCACATGTTATTAAGTAGTCTTTGCCCCTTGCCATATTTTTGGTCCATATAATATGATATTCTTATGCATTATCAGGAACAGCTGTACAAATTGTGTGTTTTTTATTTGTTTTTATTCTTATACGTTCAATATGTTCTTGTAAATAAAGCCAACTTGGTGCACAATTTATTCTTACTAAGAATAAATTGTGCACCAAGTTGGCTTTATTTACAAGACTATACAGGGATGCATGGTTAGCAAAACATAAAAACATTCAGTATGATTGTACTGTGAAGGATCCAGGGAGTGTAAATACATCCCACTGTGTTCTGTTATCAGCATGTGAGAGTACATTGGTACGTTCACTTCAGAGAAGTTCAAGAGACTTTGTTGTGACAGAACAACTGATATTTTATAGGTTAGGGCCAATTGGGTAATGAGCTAATAGGAATGGTGGTGCAAGTAGTAGGTATGGCCGTAGTGGAACAAGCAGGTGTGTGGAATGGAAAGGTGAAAGCGTAACTGTGAAATTATCCCAGTGCATGTCATGAACATATATGGGGAAATCAAGTTACAGCTCCACGCATTCTTAATCTCAGTGCAGTGTGAAGGTTAGTGGTCATCTTTACTCCCTGGCCACTTTACCGCTGTGAAAACAAGCCTCCACTACACACTGTAAGGAGCCTGGGTGTGCCCCAGAGTTGGTCTGGACATTTTGAAGAAGAAAAATGTCTGTTGCTGCAGTTGAGAATTGAATCACAATGTGTTAGTCATCTTGCCTATAGCCTAATCACTATAGAAACTGAGCTGTTGTGTATCACCCAGCGTGGAAAAGAAATGCTAATTAATTTCTGGCCTTATGGAGATGGCAAGCTATTTTAAAATGTTTGTAACTATAGTATTTGTTATCATCTCACCAAGCATGTGGGCTCTACTGCACAGAAAGTCAGCGGCAGCCACTGCATCTTCCCATGACAGCTGAGGTACTCAGTACAGTGATAAAAGACACACTGTGTTTGCCAATTTATGTGGCATGACTTGCATCCACATTTTCACAGTTGTGAGAACTTCAAATTTATGAGTCCTCTAAGCCTCTTAACTGAAAATTTATCTTGTGGTTTTTGTATTATGCTCTTTTGATCTTGAGAATATCATCATGGCAACACAAATTTAACTGTTATCTGTTACTGCATTTCATCATCCGATATGTTAGCATTGTGATGTGTTGGAACATAAGTTTAACAGAAGTATAGTGTATCTCTTATGCATATTGGACCGTGCATCATCTTGATATTTGAATAAAGGTAGACCAACTTGATGACACTTGCTTTATTATGTCAATTTACTGCTCAACATGTTTCGGATGTTAATACATCCATCTT
>Ga0131853_10007553_pt1 | contig 19708 bp, 9 predicted proteins | sample TergutLab28metaG_FD_92764 | JGI IMG/M metagenome (GOLD analysis project Ga0131853, IMG submission 92764) | Labiotermes labralis P1 segment gut microbial communities from Petit-Saut dam, French Guiana - Lab288 P1 (version 2) (version 2) | ecosystem: Host-associated > Arthropoda: Insects >... | reverse complement strand
CCTAAAAAAAAACTTCAAAAAAAGAATTTTTTTGGGAATAAAGGGCCCCCCCCGAAACACCCCCAACCCCCCCCCCCCCCCCCCCCCAGATGTGCAGAATGTCAAAGTTAAGGATGGAAACGCAATAATCCTTCCCACCTCTGAGTCTTCATGACTTGTTAAGGGAAAGCTTTACCTTCACCTTTATACCTTTACCTTTAACCTTCATGTAAAGTTACATTAAGTCCTCAATTTTTCTCGTAAAAAAATTCAATTCGCAGCCACACCCCTTCAAAAATAATTGGCAAATTTATTCTGCATAAGTTCAATTTTCAGTTGCGCTTAAATTGTTCGGCGGTGACTAAGTTCGAAACTTTTGATTATACCTTGCAGGACTTCTTGAGCAGCGTAGGGAGAAAGCTTTGTGTTTTTTATAATGCAAGTTTGATGGTTCGGGCCGTGTAATCGGCTTTATAAAAATGTCAATACCCTTCACGCATCAGCATGCTTCATTTTTTTCCGCAACACTGCGATTGAATATTGGCAACATCTGCAGCTTCTGATATCAAACTCACATCAGGAAGGTGCGTCACCAACAATTTACATACGAATCCCCGCTGGCCACTTTTATAAAGTCCTGCATCATTCTACCTTTCCGCCCAGCACACTGACGTCGTTAGGATGGATTTTGGAGGTAAATGCAAAGCATTATGAGTGTTTGATTATATATAAAAGTGTAAAATTTTGCAAGCATATCTTATGTAGGCTTGAAATATGTGACAGAACCTTAGATACTGTTACCAATGATCCTCGTTTCGAGACCAGATCAGAGATATGCTCGGCGTGTAGGTAGGTAATTTTACATTTGGGTAAATTACTTAGAAATTTATTAGAACTTCGAGCGAATCGGAAGCTGGTCTCTATAAGACATTTGGTTCATTGGATCGAGGTTTAGTGCCCACAATTGGGGTGCGGACAAAAGGACTGTTGACGTTTTTCAAGTAGAGGCGTTGCTGTTGATTCTATGACACTATTTGTCGCGAATAGTGGGCCGGGTAGCTCAGTCGGTATAGCGACTGAATACGGGCTGGACGGTCCGGGATCGAATACCGGTGAGGACGAGATTTTCCGCCCGTCCAGACCGGCCCTGGGGCCCACCCAGCCTCCTGTAAAGTGGGTGCCGTGTCTTCCCGGGGGTAAAGTGCGGCCGGGGCGTGCTGCGACCACTCACCCCCTTCTAGTGCCGTGGTCATGGAAGAGTAGAGCTATACCTCTACCCACCCTCTGGGCCACACCGGGCCTGTAACGGGATCATTTTATCTTTACCTTTTATTTGTTGCGAATAAAGGATTCGCCCTACTCTTAGATGAAGGTTTGTGACCTTAACGTCTGTCTGATCCCCTGCAAACAAAGATGTACTGTACAAATTTCGTCCAATGCAGAAAATTTAGAACACATCTGTTTTATGGGTTAACAAGTCAAGCGGTCCTGAAGCCTTCGTACGTGCCAGGCTATTACGTGACAGACTGAGATGTTACTGAAGAGGTGGTAGTGATAAGACGTTCCAGTGCCATATATAATCGAAATAAGCTGTCGAACTGTGTTATTAAGCATATTCGAGTGCCTGTCATGCTACTGTTTTAACCAATGTATCAGTGTCATGTGATAGTGTCTCTGTGCTTTCAAAGCTTAATATCCCCTGAGTGAAGGCCGTGATCAGCGGCTGAGACATATGGTCAGCTTAATCTTGTGGTTATTCGGTCAGCCACAGTGCCTAGCCTACAACAGAAAGAGAGTGCCTAACTCGCGCCTTAGTTGATTGAATCTCAGCATGCAGATCAAAGTGAAAAACCCACAGGTGTCAAGTTGAATTAATGGCTATTTGTGTTTTGAAACGTTCCTTCCCGTGCAACCCTCGGGGTTCAGAACAAAATAAACGCAACAAAATAAAAGCAATTACGTAGAATTACGTGCCTATACCAGTAACCATATCGATAAATGCACTAGACGAAATGTCCTCAGATGCAAGACCCTGAGGCATGCATATTGCTCTAATAACAACATCGAACAAGTTATTTCAAAAGCTTCGTACAGGTAACACAAGACTGCGTTTGTAATAAAATAAATAAGGACCAAAACTTACAAATTAACATGTCGATAACTTTACGTGCACCTCATAACTTACTGTCAGGATTTAATTCATATGTTTCTATGACATTCTAAAATCACTAATGCATAAATAAGCCTACAAGCAATCCAAGATCAATCTCCATATGTTAACAGATTTAAAATACGATTGAGAGTCAATTGAAAACTTTAAAAATTAACACACAATTATATTCCAGTATTTAAGGTTTTCATTTGACCCACCCTCCTATCTTCACATTTCGTTCTTAAAAGGTAATCATCAAGTGAAACGTTTTCACATTAACTAAATAATAACTCATATATTATATTTATCAATCATGTGTTCCAACAATGAATTTCTCATAACGATGACCTTTTAAGGTCGAAATTTGTATTCTATTTCATTTTGACAGTATATTGAAATTCTCTTATTGTTTTTATGTTTGTTTGACTTTAATGACGACATTTTTACTGAAACTAGTAAAGAAATTTTGAATACAAATAAATCGACCTATAGTTAGATTCATACCTATTCAATAAGAAACCTTACACAGCATTCAGGCCTAAGTGCTTCTTCTTAATACTGATATTTATTATATAACTAATATCCTTACCGTTTAAACCTCAGATTATGTTAATTAATTGGTACAAAAATAATTGCTCTTATGAATCAAACATTTTCAATTTCAGTATTTTATTTGATGGTGAAGACCATAAATCGAGCTGCACGTCTTTTGTACGTCAGATTCACTTCGCAGACTGAAGCAGTTCTCTGTAGTTGTGTTGTTAATATGGAATTGTAAGTATGGCATTTCCATTCTGCTTGTAGAACATATCTTGACAGAAACACGATAGTTAACGCGCACATTATATTGTAGCAATTGTGGCAGCAGCTACATGTTTCGGCTACGTAATAAATACAGCCGGATTATAGCTACTTTACGTAGCCGAAACATGTAGCTGCTGCCACAATTGCTACAATATAACGTGCGCCTTAACTATCGCATTTATTTCATTATATACGGTAATATCAAAGTTTCTAAATTGGCTATGTTCAATTTTCACAACAGGAAAAATTTGTCACCTCTCCAAGAATGGAAAAACAATTGACTTAAAGCGCCTCTGAATTTTTCGCGAGGAGAGTGGTGGTGGTAGGGGAGTGGCGCTGAATTGTACAGTAAACTTTATTATATACATTTTAAAGTTCTTCATTCCTTGCATTTTTTATATCAAAGTACACCGTTTGTTCCGCCGACTAAATAGACAGCTTTAATTATTACTAAACGTAAAAGATCATTTCCAGCGTGTTGTGGTACACCTGTATGCACCGAAATTTGCTGGAAACGCTCATCTAATATTTGTATTAATTAATGCTGTGCATTTGGTTGGTCCAACAAACTGTTTACTGTAGTATACACACATGTTGTAACACTACTGCTATAACTGTACTACACTCGTACCATACAGGCCTACATACACACCTCTGTAAGTGGTACAGTAGTGGGTAGTCTTCTATTAAATGGACACCGGCGGCGCCGAGATCAATTTGATCGCACCTTTAGCTTTATTCGCACACGTGCACGGGTTTACCTTCATCTCCACGCTATTTGCAATGTGCACCCCATGGGCCACCCTTCCAAAACGCTAAGCATGCCGGTTCGGATTCCATCCCCTCCAATCGGTGTACAGCCACTCGCTAATGCCCACAGCAGGTCACATGTCAATGTGAATCTCCGCACGTGTTCCCTGTTGCAAGTAATTACGCAAGGGTTGTCACCTGTTAGGTAACGTGGTAGTCGTCCAGGCGTGACGTAGCCACTGTGCTGCAGCCCGGCCCTCGGAGACGACGGCGATGAAGTGGTCGCGGTATAGCGGTGTTCAGTAGGGGACGGACGCTGCTCTCGGAGCAGACGTAGGCCGAAGTGAGGCGCACGCGATGTGCAGACTGCTATAATTCATTCGTATTGCATCCCACACATTATTTAGTTTATTATAAGTCCATCTACTACTCGAATTGCCTCAAACTAAGTTTTCCGAGGCCGGAATAGCGCAGTCAGTATAGCGACTCGCTACGAACTGGACGGTCCGGGGATCGAATCCCTGTGGGGGCGAGATTTTCCGCACCCGTCCAGACCGTCCCTGGGGCCCACTCAGTCTCCTACACAATGCGTACCGCGGCCTCTTTCCCGGGAGTGAGGAGGCCGAGACGTGGTGTTAAATTTCCCCCTCCATCTAGGGCCGAGGTTGAAGAATCTCCCTCTGGGCCATCATGTCTGTTCTAGAGTGGACTGAACTGTACGAGATACCGTCACTAGCGTCGTCATAACGTGCACCATCCTCAGATATGTTTAGAAGTACACAGCAGCGGAGATACGAAAAAAGATAAATCTGTGGCGCCTTTACCCTTAGTCTCAATACCATGTTCCAGTTTCTACTGTGAAGTAGTTCGGCAGTCTGGGTCGAAAACATATATTGAGGGTGTTGGAGACCAATGCGTCGGAAGGCTAGCCTATTTGGACTTTAGAGGGAAGATGTGAGAGACTGGCGAAAATTACCTGGTGAGGGTTTCAATTATTTCTGCACTTCACCTACAATTTATAGGGTTAATAAACCAAGAAACACACGAGAATAAAAAATAAACTTTAACAGCAAAATTTCAAGGAAAAGAACTACGTGGAAGGCAGAAGGACAGGCTGATCCTATTTGGGGGGGATAGTAGAGAAGTAATTCTAAGATAAACTGGGAGTACAGTGTTACCGATGATCTTGGTTCGAAAACAAATAAGAAATATGCTCGGCTGAGGGACAGGCAAAATTACACTCGGAAGAATATAGTATAAATTTAGGACTTCGAGCAAAATAATTCCGCTTTGTGTACAATATATTGGTACATTGGGAGGATGCGGAATCCAGGGTTTTTGGTAGTAAGTTTCTGACTGTGTTTGCCATGCGTGGGGATGCGACTTGCTCTTAGCTAAGGATTGTGACCGTATCGCCGCTCTAACCCACTGAAAATGGAAACATTCTCTGAAGCTTTTGGTATGCATCAATCGGACAGCTGTTCATGTTTGATCAGGGAGGTGGCCGATAAGCTAGCCCCAAAACGGGGTTTGAAGACAACTGATGGCGGAAACTCGCGCAAGTACGTCGAAGGGAAAAATACGGGACGATAACAACAAGGTGTATTTGTTGATAAGTTTTCTAGCAGTGCCGGACACAAATAATATTCATTGAGGTCTACCTGAACTCAATATCACTTAGTGCAGTACGGGTGTAAGACATTGCCGATCACCTGCCACGGTTCAGCGGCCAAGCCACCCCATTTTGGACACTGCGTTGCCCTTCCTACCTGAGCTGTAATTATTTACATGTAGTTACAGGTGCTCTGACTTGCATGACGTCATGTGTAACAATTACAAATAAGTGGCTTTGGAGGGGCGTGGTGCAGTGACTTGCTGTCACGCTCGGTGGGCCGTGACACTGACCACAGCAGGTGCTCGTGTCCCCACAGTCCGGCGGTCGAATCCAGATTTTCTCTTCTGTGAGTCAGTCCTGCTGGCCGGTATTGGAAAGAGACTTACCGCGTTCAACATATATATATATATATATATATATATAGTTGAACTGTTTAACACCAAACGTAATGGTATAGTCGTTAGTAGTCCTGCTTCGTATTTGTAAGGTCTCGGTTTCGATTCCCTGCTTGGATGATTCTGAGAAAGTAGTCGGGCGTTTTGTTTAATTCTCACCCAACAGATGTTGCGATAATCTGTAAATAAGCCACAAGTTTCTTTCCCCACGTCATATTCAATTACTTTTAACCTTTTAAAGCCTAGCGGTGTCTTTACTTACCACCAGGTTTAACATTCAAAAAATTCTACGCGATACTCGCTTTGCGTGGAGTTTTTTTGTACGGATCTCAGAACAGACAGCGATTTTTGCTTTATACATGATTAACTGATTGGTTTTTTATAATCGTGGTGGAAAGTGTTTACAGCGCGGTACGGACTGATTCCTTATATAAAGCAGCCTAGGTTTAGTCTTTACAATGTTAAGCGCGTTATTGACTGACGCTCTGTGCCTGAGTTTAAATCATATAGCAAATGTAATGAATGGGTGTGGAGCATTATGGAGCATTATAGAAAGATACCGACAGAAAAAGTCCACAGTATTCAGAAAGAAACCTATCCAAATACCTTTTTCTCCACCACAAATTTCACTTGAAGTAGCTTGGGAGTAAACGCGGACCTCCAAGGTGAGAGGCCGGCGAAAAAGTTGCCTGATCCAAGGAACAACCCACGATTTGCCAATCATCTTCCACGCATTTATCCACCGCCTCGACGCTATAGGCGTAAGCGTAGGTTTATTAAGTATGCAATCGAGAAAAATTCCATTAAATAAACTAAGCATTTTATAACAAACTCTCTTAATGTATTTAGGCCTGGGTACTTTATAGAAACTTGTTGAAATACGAGATCATTTGTTCTAGGCCGTTGTAATTTAGGGCCACGAGATATTCTCAACATAATTTTCATTACTAAGTTGGTGATCAAGACGGACACTACACTTACAACGTAGCACTGAGACACGTTCTTATAACCATTGTTGCAGTGGAATAGCAATAAGTATTACGTATTCTGATTGTGTGTTTGTAGCCTTAGTTATGCAGTATGGAATGAGCATGTGCCGTGTTATATTGCCATACATCGCCTGTCCGGCTGCACCATATTCTTCCACATTATCTCATAAACAGCATGATTTGCGGAAAAATTACAGAAAATGAAATGTGTGTTTTGATTTTACCTAAAGTGTTGTCTGAAACATTTCTCAATCTAAGAAGAATTCGGCGGAATATCATAAATCCACATCCGTCGTCATCCTGTCAATTATCAGCTTTTCTTGTCAAATTTGAACGAGACTTGAATTTTCTCTACATATTTTCGAAACATAATCAAATGTCAAATTTCATGACAACACGTCCAGTGGGTGCCGAGTTTTTCCACGCGGACAGACAGAGGGACAATCAGAATAAAGGACGGACAGTAGTCGCTTTTCGCAATTTTGCGAATACCTCCAAACAAAAGAGTGCTCTATTTGCATTTTTTTGCTGCAAGCAATACAATACACAAGCTTATGAGAAGATAAACCCACACAAGCTAACGTGCGGGACAAAATAGTTAGAAGTAGCTGTGGTCAGTTCTTATAATAAAACCAACTAGATGCACTAATTTCTCAAATTTATTTTTGGAATAAAACTCTAAATGTTTCGGAGAGTTCCTCTGTCCATCATCAGGAGTTTTTCACTGTACACACAGCAAACCTGTATGACACATACCATTGCTGTGTGTACAGTGAAAAACTCCTGATGATGGACAGAGGAACTCTCCGAAACATTTAGAGTTTTATTCCAAAAATAAATTTGAGAAATTAGCGCATCTAGTTGGTCTTATTATAAGAATTTATCACGATGTACGGTCACCTGAACGTCATACTTGTGGCCAGTAAGGGAAAAGGTGTCAAGTCTGGGATGAAACTTGATATAATCTGGTATCCTGTTGGGTCTTATTTTGACTCTGTGTGTGCTCACATGCAGCTGGTGAGATCAATTAAGGGTCCCACTTGATAGTACTAGTATAATAGACAGGGCGTCACAGGAAGTGAGGAGATTGATAGAATGTTTGGAGAGTTCGATTACACGCAGTTTATCGACAGTGTCTTACATAGCGACGTCAGTGACCGTGACGTCTGTTTACTGCTGATTTAAATATGATAGCATTAAAAAATACAGTAACTTATTGCTTCGGAAATCAATTATGTAGACACATAATCCCAGTGTCAATTAATTTCAACGTTTCCATACTACAGCAGTCACTCCAGTTCCTCGTCTGTATTTTAAGTTTTTCGAACCGTGCATTGCGATACGCATATGTAATAAGAACCAATAAAAGCACACTTTTTACATCAATTATATAAGTTAATTATGTTGTCTTAGACATGTTTCGAACAACCAAGTTTTCATCCTCAGGAAGACTTGTACATGCAGTTGTATGGCATTTGTTTTCATGTATCCGTTTGTAAGGGCGTATTTCATATCAAATACATCCTGACATCGACCAGGCTGCTTATATGGATGCATGAACGAAATACTATAAGCATATGCCGCCATAACACTGACAACGTCTGTACCGATGTGCACTGTTGAACACGACCTGTAATTTTAGTTAAGCACTTGTTTTAGCTCCCTGATGATGGCTCCTACGTGAACCGAAAAATGTTGGAATGGCATTTATAAGTTTAATTGGTTTTTAACAATTCAACGATTTTATATAATTGAATGCATTAGTTGGATAATTAAGCATTTGATATATATTTTCTAATTTATATACCTATATTACTATACATTATTTCACCCTGTTTCTTCAAAGTCCACCTCTTTAGTATCGCCCCCTACCTACGTCTACTTTTCCCAAGCTCTTCCTTTCCTTCATCCTTCACGCTTTTCTCCGCAGTGCGTGTCATATTTCTGTACCCCATCTTGTCCACCTAATTTGACCACACTCATAATATCTGGCGAGTAGTACAAATTGTGAAGCCCTTCGTTATGCCATTTCCTCCCACCTCATGTTTCTTCCACCATCTTAAGGTCAAATATTCTCCTCAGCACCCCATTCTCGAGCGCCCTTACAAAACAACAAGCAAAATCATAATTCTATATATCTAATTTGTACTTTCTTTTTAATGCCAGAAAAAGGGAAATTAAATATTCTGAATCGAATGGTGGCAAGAATTCCTCGAATTAAAGCGGGTTTTACCTTATTCGTGAATGCAATTCTTTTGTGTTGTTTTCCTCGCAAGTATTTCAAATTTGCCACAGTTTCAAAGGATTCAGTCTGTTAGCCACATCTTTAATGAGATTTTTTATCCTTTCTCTTATTAAAACAAGCATAGGCCCGTACTTTACTTAAGCGATGACGTTAGCAGACTGCTGTTCGTTTATTATTTTTATTGGTGTGGACGAATTAAGTTAAGCCCTAAGTCTAGGGCGAGACACAGCCAGCTCTAAACCATAGGAGAGCTGAGGAATACAAGAAACACTTCAGATCGTTACCTGAAAGTAAAAGACGGGTTGGGAGGCATACAGCGTGTAAACCTTGAAGAAGCAATCCGAACTGGATTCATGTGTCACAGGATTGTGTCCAGTTGGGGCTGCTGTGAACACGGAAATGCAACAGGAATTTTTTGGGCAGCCGAGTCACTATTAATTTATCAACCAAACCTCAGCTTCTTAAGAGATTCGTGCGTGCGTGTGTAGTTCATTTACCGTTGACGGTTTCTTACTTTCACTAAGATTACCCTACTGCTGAGTTGCCTTAACTAAACGTTTCACTAAGAATATCATACTGCTAAGTTCCCTTAACTAAACGTTTAACTAAGAGTACCCTACTGCTGAGTTCTCTTAACTAAATATTTCACTAAGTGTAGACTACTGCTGAGTTCTCTTACCTAAATATTTCACTAAGTGTAGACTACTGCTGAGTTCTCTTAACTAAACTTTTCACTAAGAGTAGCCTACAGCTGAGTTGCCTTAACTAAACGTTTCACTAAGACTAGCCTACTGCTGAGTTCTCTTAACTAAATGTTTTACTAAGAATACCCTACTGCTGAGTTCTCTTAACTAAATATTTCACTAAGAGTAGCCTACTGCTGAGTTCTCTTAACTAAATGTTTCACTAAGAGTACCCTACCGCTGAGTTTTCTTAACTAAATATTTCACTAAGAGTAGACTACTGCTGAGTTCTGTTAACTAAACGTTTCACTAAGACTAGCCTACTGCTGAGTTCTCTTAACTAAATCTTTCACTAAGAGAAACCTACTGCTGAGTTCTCTTAACTTAACCTTTCACTAAGAGAAGCCTACTGCTGAGTTCTCTTAACTTAGCCTTTCACTAAGAGAAACCCACTGCTGAGTTCTCTTAACTTAACCTTTCACTAAGAGAAGCCTACTGCTGAGTTCTCTTAACTATACTTTTCACTAAGAGTAGCCTACTGCTGAGTTCTCTTAACTTAAACTTTCACTAAGGAAGCCTACTGCTGAGTTCTCTTAACTATACGTTTCACTAAGTCTAGCCTACTGCTGAGTTCTCTTAACTAAACTTTTCACTAAGAGTAGCCTACTGCTGAGTTCTCTTAACTTAACCTTTCACTAAGAGAAGCCTACTGCTGAGTTCTCTTAACTATACGTTTCACTAAGAGTAGCCTACTGCTGAGTTCTCTTAACTAAACGTTTCACTGAGACTAGCCTACTGCTGAGTTCTCTTAACTAAACTTTTCACTAAGAATAGCCTACTGCTGAGTTCTACATTTGTCGTCCGCAGTTACGGCTCGGCCAATAACACGTAGACTCAGTGGTGTCTTCACCATTTCGAACATTGGATTCGTGGGTTTGAATCCCACTCGAGACGTGATTAATATCCACGTTCTTATTTTGTTTGTGTTGTCTTTGTAAGATCAGCGAATTATCATCATCCGCACAGTTTCCGCAAAATGCCGAAACGATTCATAGGGCCAACTCCTTCCAGATATCTGGACTATTTGTGCAAAGTAACATGCCAGAGAGCCTACTGTATAGATGCCAAAGATGAGAGTGACCCATCACCTACATTAGGCGGTATTATTCCATATCTGGTTGTCCACGGTGTTTTGAAGGTTATTTTCGTGAAATCAGTTCGAAGTGAAAGTATTTCCCTTCTAAACTCCCATCAGTTTAACATAAGGCTTATAGCATTGATTTAATCGAGTGTAAGCCGAAGCAAAAGCAATACCGGATAGGTATATTGCCCCTGCAGTGCCCCACTCTTTCCAAGTTGCTTACACCTCCAAGGTTGCTCGTTGATTTCAGAGGATAGAGTTTTACGGTAATGCCTACTTAAGACAGCCCGATTTTTCTGATCTTCCTTAAATAACAGCAGGATCCGAGGTAGCTCAGTCGTTAAACTCACATGCCAGGTGACTGAGATATAGGAGATCCAATCCCGGTAGGACAGAGCTGTTCATGTTCTCTACATTGTTCAAACTGTGGGGTTCCCAAACCTCCCACTGAATACGTGCCGGGGGCTTTGCCAATTGCATTTAAGCCAGTGTTTCTCAACCGCCGGGCCGCAGCCCGGTACCGGGCCCTGGCATCAATTATACCGGGCCGCGAGAGGTTCTCCTGGAATCTGTCATTTTATTTCTCTAAGCAGTTTTCATGAATAAATGTTGTTATAGTGGAAATATTCTGAGAAAAATATTCGTGAGTGTGTCGAAAAACCCAGACCCAGATGTTGCCCTGAAGAAGCAACAATATGCTACAAGATTTCATTAGTCCAGTGATTGATAACTAATTTAAATGTAACTTTATATTTGTCAACATGCCACACCGTATACATAAGTGTACTAATACTCTTTATGATTATGCCATAATTAATTATTAATATTTATGTTAGTTCAATGTATGAACTTAAAAAAATTTGGAAATATACTAACAAGTAAATCTGTTGGGACCGGGCCCTCGTCTTATGAAAAAGGAATTTACCGGGCCGCGGTCTCACAAGGGTTGAGAAACACTGATTTAAGCGACCGGGGCTTAAATTCTTAGCCCACCTCTCCATCAGTGCCAAGGTTAAGGGTGGCATACAAGCTCAGATTTTTTTTACACAACTCTCTAAGGGCGCTGTTAGAAATGTGTAAACAAACTGCGTAGTCCGGAACTCGGCAGTTTTCCCACCACAAGTATAAGCAAAACCCAAGGAATTTTCCTCATTTCGCTTAGATTTGGGCAAGGCCAATATGGTTGACAAGTATGACAAGTATACTGAGAAAATTATGTGTACTTTTCTAATTGCGCTGTCCAGAACTGCTTAGTTAAATACCGAGCTCAACCGACTTCAATCAGCCAGCAAATTTGAGCTGAATGCTTCGCGAGTTTTCTCCACCCACGTCCAGTTCTAGCTGTGAAGCTTTTGGACTGAACAGTTAGAACACTTCAAGCAGCTGAGCGTACAATGGGCACTCTATATGATCCGCGACTTCACGGCATGCAGACAACTTTACTTTTAACCCCATAATCGGATACTTAATTGGATACTTCTGTGCGAACTGCGGAACAAAATTACCAGAACTTAGCTGTATATAATAACTTGTTACATGCAATGCTGAAGACAAATGACTGTTTTTATCACGCCATTGCGTATTGCTGTCGAGTAGTTAAAACTTCTGGTTTCTATTCTGAAGTATCCGCCTTCGATTTTCTGTTTGGTGCCTGGTTACCTTCACTGATAGTGCAAATATTTTTCTCAAGCGTCTGCGGGCGAATTGTAAGCCATAACATTCGTATATACGTAAAACAGACCACAATCTTTCCCTACCACATACATTCCACCATTAGCCCAACTATACACACTTTAACACATGCAGTTGATAAATAAAGGTCAAGTTTCGCTCAGTAATGAAGCACAAGCCACAGTATTTCCGGTTCCAGGCTCACGACAAAAAAAACGAAAGAACGTACCTGTGCTGGAGCAGTCGAAGACGAAACCGCCTGCAGACAACGGACAATGACACTGACTGCAGAACGGCGGAGGGCGTTGCTTGGAGCAGCAATGGTTTCAGTTGTGGGGGAGGAGTTACAAACTCGGCCAACCAGAGGCACGAGGATTAATGTACGGCCCAATAGTAGGCGCTTTTCGCCTGATTGGCCGCATAATGCTCCATATTCATTGGTTGCTGCCAACAAACAACATGAGCAACAAGTCGCGTATCTCCAGTATCTTCACTCCAGCAATTTAACGGCAAGACCTCACTGCTGGCCGAATCGCCATTTATCGAACTCTTTTTTACAAAAGATTCCAACAAGCGTGCTTGTAAGTGCAAATGCAACAAACGTCACAAATACGTGCAGGCCTCTTTATCAGCGAATTGAATGTATGTTTGTGTCACTGTGTACTGACTGGACCTACGAGGCTAATGAAGATGGCGGTGGGTCTTCGGTTGGTCTTGAAGATTCATTGACACTTTTTGTTTATTCGACAATTTTTCCATACTTAATATTCACTCCATGGAGCACTCTCTTTCTTGAGAAGCTAACCGGTTTGCAGCTAGTCAAGAAATTTCCCGCAATTTAAGGAGCCCGAAGGCCCATTACCACATTCACACGTGCCCGCAACCTGTCCCTACCCTGAGCCAGCTCGATTCAGGCCCGCACTTAACACATTTTTTAAAATTAAACATTATCGTCATAAACTAATTATGATGAGTCACGGCATGGGGGGGGGGGGGGGGATGTTGCTGGAAGTGGCTGTGACCCACTGTAAATTTTATAATCTTTTACGCTCTGATCCATCACTCTTTTCGTCTGGTTATGTTTGGTGCTTGAGAATAGATCCTAATGTCCAAGGAAACGTATCCCGCCATTTATGAAAGCGTAGCAGCCTGTCTTGAGAAGCTAACAGTTCCTCATCTCGGCACGAGATTCCCCTCGTATTGTGTAAACTCAAGGTTCATTACCGTGTTTACAACAGCCCACCATCTGTCCCTATCTTAAGCCAGATAAGTCCATTCCACTTCCACCCAACCGATTTAAGATTCAGTTTAATAAATTTGCTCACATCTACTTCTGGATCTCCCAAGTGGTCTCTTGCCCTCTGGTTTCCCCACCAAAATCCTGTATACATTTTCATTTCCCTCATGTTCCGCCCATATCTTCCACCTTAATTTCATCACCCTAATACATTTTGGGAGGAGGACAAATCATGAAGATTCTTCTTACGCAATTTTCTCCGATTTTTCCTTACGTCCTCCCTCTTGGCACACTTTCTCGAACACCCTCAGCCCATGTGCTTCCCTCAATGTGAAATACGAAGTTTCACGCCCATATAAAACATCAGGCAAAATTGCAGTTCTGAATGTTTTAATCTTTGTATTTCTGAAAGTGGTCTGAAACTGACTGGACCTGTGAATGGTGTGTGACAATGGGAACCTTAGGCTGCGCTCAGTTGTCGGTTAGCCTAACAAAAGTCATCAGAAGAACGTGTAGTCCATTTAAATAGAAATTACATTTTCCTGCGTAACTCCTAAAACGTAACCCTGCTTTCTCACTTTAAGCCGCACAAACTTCCAATATTTTAACTCTATAAAGACTAACATGACCCTGAACTGTACGTAAAGACTCAGTTCGTACCGGGCAGTAAATACACTCAGTCTCGGTTATGAAATCGATCAGTTAGCGCTCTACAGGGAAATATGAGTAATCTTTGTGTGTCCTGAGAGCCATATGGAACACAAAAATACTCTGTGTGGGAAGGACGTGTATTGTGAGGTTGGTAGTACGTGCAATAACCACTAGAGTTTAAACAGTCAGCAAATAACATAAAAAATTGAAGCCTTCTTGGACTTCCTAGATTATTTGGACCCTAAACATGGAGGCTGAAAATTATTCTGAAACGTCCATAACAGTGAATTGATTAGCCACTGCTACGTGTGCGACTTCTCTTTGATTTTGAGTAGTCACAAAAGTCATATCACAATAGCGAATCTTGAGTTGGTGTTTTTGCTTACATCCTATTTGGAATAGGCTGAATGAATGGTTTGTTCACCATCATCATCATCAGCATTATCATCGTCATCATCATTATCCTCATCATCTAGTTAACATGCATTTGGGCCACCTGTTGACCCGAACCGGTCTCACACGTCTAGAAGTCTCGTTCACGGTCTCCCCTGCTTTCTTTTGCCTGTTGGTCTGTAGGTTTTTTGGTATTCTACGTCATCTATTACGCAGCTTTCTGTTTAGCGTTCCAACCAATTTCTTCTGTATTCTTGTATTTTGTTCAAAACTGGGGTTATATTTATTTCTTTTGCAAGCTCTGTAATCGTTTTATAATCTGCCCCAATGTATCCTGCTGTTTTTCTCGTATGTTTCATCACTGCTGCTGTTATTTTTCCTTTGTCTCTTGCTGTAATGGTCCAATAGTCACTGCGATATAACAGAGCTGCAAGAGCCAGTGTAGTGCATAGTTGTATTTTTGTTTTCTTTCAAGTTTTCTTTATTGTTAATAATAGCTGTTATTTTCAAATAGTCATTCAATTTGTTATCAATGTCCACGTCTTTCTCACAAGATATCAAATTTTCTAGGTACTTAAAGAAATTTATTTGTTCCATAAATTTTGTTATCCATTATAGTGTTACTTCTAACTAGATCTCTTCCTTTAATTCCCATCAGTTTTTTTTTTGTACAGATATAATTAAACCACGTTCCGGTGTTCTCGACTGTTTATTACCACTAAAACAACCTCCAGTGCAATGGATGTTCGGATCTGTACAGACATGAAAGTTTAGAAATGCACCACACGAGACTTGAGGATCTGTCAGCCGTGCGTGTGTAGAGCACTGCCTCATGTGGCACTGTACCAACTGACCAGAGTTACTGCCATCTGGAAGGAGCTGTAGGCAGCCGGTCCCTTCCAAATGTGACTAAATTTGTACCAAACTGCACGTGTAAAATCCAAGACGACATTAGCCTCTATGTACTACATCTCTAGATAGCGCACTGAAATTGTGGTCGGTCTACTGGAGAGATCGAGACCCGACACCCCACTTACCCGCACCTACACAGAAGCAGTAAACAGCCGTCTCTTGCACAAAATACGAGTACACCACACGACTAGTCATATAGGGACATATTACGCAGAGGATCGAATACTGTGACAGATGTTTGTATACACAGACAGATACTGCCACGACATATCAAGAAAATGGGGTTTGAACAAAATTGTTTACTTCTTTTATAATAATTGTGAAACAATACGATTTAGCAACTACACATGTTATTGCAGTAATGTATTACAGACCACTTAGCAAGTTGAACTTTACTGCAAAATGCTGTATATATGAACATGATGAATGTGATCTTATCATATTTTAGCTAGATTTAAAACTTGGTGTAAGAAATCCCTGAAGATGGCACTGTAGTGCCGAAACATGTTGGAGTGATAAAAGACTATACTGTTGTGTGTCTTTCTTGTCAATTTAATTGGTTTAGTAAAAACAAAACCTAGACAATCAATATACGTATAAAGTAGCGCTGTGCTGCGTTCATGCAACCATTGTTGTAGTGGAACAGCAGAAAGTAGCTATCACATATTCTGAGAGTGTGTTTGTATTCTTAGGACCATATTGTCATGTGTGGCCTGTCTGGGCCTACAAACATTTTCCACATTTTCTCATAAACGGTACGATTTTCGAGAAAAAAAAAAAGCAAGTCATTGAACTTAAAATGTGTGTTTTGATTTAATCTGCTTTTGTCTGAAACATATCAAGAAGTACTGAGTAAGTAGTGATCAAAAATGTGTATTGGACGTCATGTAAATAACCGGTATTCTTGTCAGATTTTAATGAAACTTGAATTTTCTCGACAGATTTTAGAAAATATTCAGGTATCAGATCTCATGAAAATCCATCTGGTGGGAGCCGAATTGTTCCGTGCGTACAGACAGACAGAAATTATGAAGCTAATATTCGGTTTTCGCAAATTTGCAAACCCGCCTACAAGAGACTGAGATATGCCTTCCCTCCCGTGCATGCCTTCATGAATGGCACAGGGACATAAAAATCGCATTTTTGCTTCATTACTGTGTAGAACTTCTGAATAGAACATTTCATTTTTGATCAGACAATAGGCCTTCTCCTCTCTATTCTGGTCCAGTAACGTAGTCTACAGTTAATTTCCATCTTGCCTAAAAGTAGAATCATTTGTAAGTCTACAAACCAATACCTTCTGATTATGTGTGTTCAATCTGCCTCATGCAAGTGAATGGAGAACCTTGAAATCTCATCTTCGTCCCTCTAAGCTGTAGACCCTACAGTGTGTCGTATAGCGTTTGGTAAATTCAACTTTACTGTAACCCTAACAAAGACGGAAGAGAGCCCGACAAGAGCTTAGACCCCAGGTTAAGACAAGTTACCAGCAAAAATGTGCACGTTCTGTTTCGTTTAGTGTGACCTTCTCTGGGTCCACTGATTTTTATTCTTCTGCAGTAAGGATAAATGTAAAGTGTTCCCGTTACAGGCCCGGTGTGGCCCAGAGGGTGGGTAGAGGTATAGCTCTACTCTTCCATCACCACGGCACTAGAAGGGGGTGAGTGGTCAGCAGCACGCCCCGGCCGCACTTTACCCCCGGGAAGACACGGCACCCACTTTACAGGAGGCTGGGTGGGCCCCAGGGCCGGTCTGGACGGGCGGAAAATCTCGTCCCCACCGGGATTCGATCCCGGACCGTCCAGCCCGTATTCAGTCGCTATACCGACTGAGCTACCCGGCCCATATTCTTCTGTAGTGGTAGACAAAAACATGTAGAAACTACTGTCTTCTAGGATACGACATGGTGCTGCACTCTGCTCGTAGGTGACATAACAACGTTTCATAAGACTATACTGCCTCCATCTTCATGGTATCCATAAAAGCAGAGAATTTCTTGACCACTTCTTTCAATGTCACATTATCGCATATTTTCCTCTGCAGTATAGGCCCTGGTTAATTTTGTGGCATGAATTTTTTCGTTCCGATTTTGCTACAGCAGAATAAAAAGGATGGAACTTGAGACAAGCGTCACATTCCGATGTTCGCCACAGAGGACGGAGTGAAATCGAAGCGCATCGAGAGGGGAGGTGCGAGTCGCACTTCATACTATCAGGCGTCCTCGTATGAGAATCGATGTGTTCACGATCAATGCAATAGACGCGTGGAATTCCCCATGCATTCTGACGTTCTCCATTTACTCTAAAGCCTCAGTTCTTAATATCCGTCACAATGTCCTCGTTTGGACTTCGGAAGTTGAAAGCTGACTCCTTCATTAGCTCCGGCGCACTCGCGTCCCTCCGGCCGAAGATGAATCCCTCCACCCCCAAAACTCTAAAACGTACTACCGATCGAAGTGCTGGATCAAATATCGTTTGTGGCATTAACGAGTAACTGTTTGTTGTCCTGTGCAGCGACTATGAAGGCTATTTCTGCATCCATAAAAATCTTGCAGTATTTCGTACATTCGGTAGAAATAAAATCTCGACACCCATGACTGGAAATGGTGAAAGGATCTAATGCAAAACAGTGCAAGAAGGAGAACTCCGAAATATGCTTATCAAAAGCCAGTAAATAAATTGGTGTCATGTGGTTTAACACAACTGTTTACCAAAGACGGCCTGTCGTCTGACGAAATACATAGGATTGCAGTTCACAAAGAATCCTGGCGTTTATATGAGTGCGTATGGAGTATATGAGCGTGCTTATGGTGTTCATAGGCTAGTGGGTGTCACGCTCCTCTTGCATTTGCTTTTTGTTCTGCACTAAGCTAATTCTGTGAGGCAAATTTCCTGCTTCATTATCTGTTACTATTTTAGTTTTTTCGCAATTCGTTTGTTATCGTTTCTTTTATTTGTTTCTTTCTTTAGGCCCATATTAACGTATTGTCTGCTTCAGTATTAGGATCCTATTCCCTGTATCCCTGTTTGTTCAATTAGCCCCTTACGTAGCTCACTTGTCTTCTTGTTTAACTACACTCAGCAGCTCCTCTTTCAGGAGCTGATAGCCACTTGGTTTGGCTCGACATTCCCCGTTTTAAAAACAACCTGCAAGTTTATTAACATAACAAAACCAATACTGTCACCGATATCAGACAGTATTAATCGATGTAACAAGCTTCAGATCTCAACTTGAATATTTAATAATTAATGTGGTAAAATGTTGGCTTTTTATATTCCATACACCGTGATGATGGCTTGATGTTAAGTCGAAACATGCAGCTAATCTTCATTACTTTTAGTAGCGTTTGACCGACAAGTATTGGTTTTATCGAATCACATCAGAGTTTTACTGACACACATCAGCCTGCCATTGGATCTTATCTTCTGCCGCCATAGGCACTTTAACGGCCTATTTTCATAAAAAATTTCAACATTGTCCCCCCATTTACACTACGTCTCGGCAGTTATCTTACTTTCTTACGCATCCTTTTCATCTCCTCGCCCTTCCTTGTACTACTGCCTGTTCCTTTGTTGCATGGCTGAGTGGGAACGCGTCCAGCTGCCAACCGCGGCCTTGTCGCGTTAATGGCTCGGAATGGGGTTGTCATGTCACAATTTGTTTATTGAGAAGTGATCCACATCGATTGGTGACGTCAACACTTACCTGCAGCGTCTTCAAGTTTCTGATAAAGGATCTGGAGACCAACTGTCTGCAGAGGTGTTGTGACGTGATGTTAACTTCAGTTCTGAGAGGCTACAGAAGGCATTATGGAAATAGCTCAGAGAGTTTGGTTTTACGGGGCAAACTGGTGTGTGTGTGTGTGTGTATGGACGATCCGTCAGTCGCACAAGCTGCTGTGCCATCTCTGTTCAGCCAAACACTTATGTACTGTGTGAGAAACGGTTATATTCTGAGCCTCTCAACTAAAAAAACTAAACTCCGTGGCCTTAGTCCGCACGCGAACTATACCGACAGAGCGGCCGCCGCCGGTCGGCGAAGTTAGTGCCAACTTTTGCGGATAGAAGGGTGTCACGTGGTCAGCGCAACGG
>Ga0131853_10007551_pt1 | contig 19711 bp, 15 predicted proteins | sample TergutLab28metaG_FD_92764 | JGI IMG/M metagenome (GOLD analysis project Ga0131853, IMG submission 92764) | Labiotermes labralis P1 segment gut microbial communities from Petit-Saut dam, French Guiana - Lab288 P1 (version 2) (version 2) | ecosystem: Host-associated > Arthropoda: Insects >... | reverse complement strand
TGTCTTTTTCCTGTTTTTCATCAGGCACTTCAAATTGCTTGCGGTCTAACACGCGTAGCAGAATTTCTTCCCATTCTTGCAGTTCAAGGCGGCTAAAGTTGCGGCGGCGCTCTGTTTCTACTTCGCTGCGACCGGCTTCAATATTTTCTTCGCGGCGCTCTTGCTTAAACCAGTTGCGTATTTTACTTTTGGCGGCGCTGGTGGTTACAATTTGCAGCCAGTCGCGGCTTGGGCCACGCGTGGCATCGCGCGGTAAGGCCATCACTTCCACCACATCGCCCGATTGCACCGGGTAATCTATCGGGACAATGCGTCCATTGACTTTTGCGCCATTAAAACGGTGACCCAACCCCGTATGGACTACATAAGCGAAATCAAGCACCGTTGCGCCCTGCTTGAGTTCTTTTGTTAAGCCCTTTGGAGTGATGGGATACACTTTTTCGGTGGGTGAAATGTCGCTACGGATGGCTTGCACAACATCTTCCATGCTGTCGGCATCTTTATAGCTTTCGATGAGTTCTTTGATGCGCGCAAGCTGTTCTTCAAGGCCTGTGCTTTGCGCGCCAATGCCTTGTTTGTATTTCCAGTGTCCGGCCACGCCGCGCTCAGCAATTTCATGCATGTCCCAGGTGCGAATTTGCACCTCGAAGGGAATTTGTTCATCGCCTACCATAGTTAAATGCAACGACTGATAGCCATTTTGTTTGGGCGCGCTGATATAATTTTTATGTCGCCGGGGTATTTCATGAAAAAGCTGGTTGACCCACCCTTGCACCAGCCAGCAGTCGTCTTCGCTGTCAACAATCACGCGCAGCGCATAAATGTCGAAAATTTCTTCGAAATTTCTGCCCTGTTTAAAGCGCTTATGGTGAATGCCGTGCATGCTTTTCACGCGCCCTTCCACATAGACGCCATGTTTAAGCATTATACCCGCTTGCGTAAAGCGCTGCTGTAAATGGTGGTGCAGGCGGTCTTTCAGTTGCTGCAAAAATATTTGACGCTGCAATTGGTCGCGCGCGAGCCACTCTTCAATCTCTTGGCAACCGGGTTCGTCGAGGAAGCGAATGGCGAGATCTTCCAATTCACCTTTGTAAAGGCGAATACCCATCATATCAGCAATGGGCACATAAATATGCATGGTTTCAGTTGCGATGCGACGCTGTTTTTCTTCCGGCATGTGCTCCAATGTGCGCATATTGTGCAAGCGGTCTGCCAATTTTACAATAATCACCCGTGGGTCGCGCAAAACAGCGAGTAGCATTTTCATCACATTTTGCGCCTGTTCCCGCTCGGGGCTTTTGAATTCTATCAGATCCAGCTTGGTTAAGCCTTCCACCATATGCGCTACCGTATGGCCAAAATGTGTCTCTATTTCGCTTGTATCAATGGTTTTTGTTTTATCATCTTCTACCACGTCGTGCAGCAGGGCAGCCATAAGGCAATCAAGGTCATATACCTCAATGTCAAGCAAAAGCTCCGCCACGGCTACGGGGTGAATGATATATAGCTCACCGGATTTGCGTGTTTGTTCTTTATGGGCGTTTTCTGCAAAATGAAATGCTTTGTCCAGTTTTCCTAAGTCTTGCGAATCGAATATAGCTTCGTCAACGTCGGGCCAGCGCAGGGCACAACACCGTTGCTTGAGTGCGATATATTGTGGAATCATGGTGCGACTCCTTTCTGGTATCAATACTATATTATACAGCATGTTTGCTCTGATTTCAAGTAAAACTTTTTGCTGTTACGTTCCATAAATCTTGTTGTATTTCATCATCGTGTAGCATAATATCGGCTGCTTTTTCGCGCAAGGCTTTTTTAATGTAAATTTGTTTGCCCGTGGGACGTAGCAGAGCTAACGTATCGCACAAAAACTGCGGCCAGTTGATGTGTTTGTCAAGCCCGCGAAAATTGTTCAGTTTGCCAATTTTATAGTGGTCAACGCTATTGTCGTTCAGCGTTTTTTCAATTAATGCCAAACTTTCTGCAGATTCCAACACCGGTTCAAAGCTCGCAAATGTTTTTATTCCAGCATCTTGTAAGGTTTGCAGTGTTGCAAGGCGATCTTTGGGCAAAGCCGCACCAGGTTCCCACTGGCGGCTTTTCTGCTCATCCAAAAATGTCAGCGTTGTGCCGACCATGATTTTTGGTCCGAACTGTTTGAAAATATCCAGGTCGCGCAATATATTTTGCCCGCCTTTCGACAAAATCGCAACTGGTGCGTTGTAATATTCCAGCAAATGCAAGGCCGCGCGGGTTGTAGCGTTGTTATCTGTTGTTTGCCCATAAACATCGCCGATGAACGAGAGCAGTATCTGCTCGTATGACTGTTTTTTCAGATCTTGCTCAAGCAATTTCAGCGCGTTGCGGCGCGGGGCCGGTGTTCCGAAGTAGTCATCCGCGCGGCGTTGCAGGGCATGCGGGGCGTAACAGTATTCACATTTATGTGCGCAGCCGATGTATAAATTTGTGGCAAAGGGGCTGTATTCCCGCGCTGCACCAGAAGGAGTGTAGATGATTGGCATACGCATACCTCGCTTTCTGCAGATATATTAAGAATACCCCTGATTTCTCAATCAGGGGAGGGGAACTCAGCGCGCTATTTGACTTAAGTTTTCATTTGCGGGAAAAAAATAACGTCGCGCAGGGTTGGCTGATTAGTCACAATTGACAAAAAGCGGTCTATGCCAAAGCCAAGGCCACTCATTGGGGGCATGCCGTGCTCCATGGCCAAAAGGAATGCTTCGTCTACTTCAAAAGACTCATCATCGCCCGCAGCTTTGTTTGCCGCTTGTTCTTCAAACGCCGCGCGCTGCATAAAGGGATTCACTAACTCTGAATAGGCTTTCACAAGCTCTGCGCCCGCAACAATCACCTGGAACATATCGATGATGCGCTCGTCTTTGTTGTTCCGGCGTGCCAAGGGCACCAAAAAGGCGGGGTAATTAACAACTACAGTGGGTTGGATAATGTTGCCGCGAATCTTGCGCTTAAACAGTAAATCAACAATGGCGGGGATGGACTTCATGTCTTTCAATTCATCTTGCGGCAAGATTTTTTGCACAAGCAAGTGTGATTTTAGTTCGTCTGTTGTTGAAAAATCGAAAACATCTGCGCCGAGAATTTCATTGATTGCGGCAATGTAGTCTAACTGTGCAAAGCTTGAAAAATCCAAGGGTTGACCTTGGTATTCAATTTGCAAATTGCTGCGCAACGCAAGCAAAAGTTCTTGCATTAATTTTGTTACAAAGTCGATGTTATCCTTAAAATCCCAGTAAGAAGCATACCATTCAAGCATAGTAAATTCTTGCAAGTGCATGGCATCCATGCCCTCATTGCGGAAGTTTTTGCCCAGCTCAAACACGCGGTCGAAGCCGCAGGCAACCACTTGCTTCAAGTAAAGTTCGGGCGCAATGCGCAGGTGCAGGTCGATGTCCAGCGTGTTGTGTTTTGTTACGAATGGTCGCGCAGCTGCCCCGCTTGCGACGTTTTGCAAGATAGGGGTTTCGACTTCAACAAAATCGGCTTTGTGTAGAAACGCTCGAATCAATCGTAACATCTCAATGCGCATGGTTAGAGTTTTGCGCGTCTCTTCGCTTGTAATGACATCCAAATAGCGCTGCCTGAATTTTTTATCCACATCCGTGATACCGTGGAATTTTTCCGGCAGGGGACGCAGCGCTTTACTTAAAATTACAACTGAAGTGGCTTTCAGTGTGAACTCACCTTTTTGGGTGTGGTACATCGTACCTGTGGCACCAAGGAAATCCCCCACGTCAATGCTGTTTTTAAAAAACGCGAAGTCTTCTTCATTTAAATCGTTCTTCGACACTGAAAATTGAATTTCACCCTGTGCGTCATACAGCCGGCCAAACACAAGCTTGCCGAACCAACGCAATGCTGTAATCCGCCCGCACAACACAGCTTGGTCGCCTTCGTTGAGCGCGCGTGCCTGGGCAATTGTGTGTGTTCTTGCGAATTTATCTTTAAACACGACCTCCCGTGCTTGGATGTTGGCGAACTTTTCAAGGCGAATCTCGTGTTCCGGCCGTTGCTGTGGTTGTTCCATGCGTAAAATTCCTTTTCGTTCTAGTTGGCAAGCCAAGTGTTGAATGTGTTGCCGTGGTTCCAAAGCGCGGGGTCTTGCGGGCCCAAGTACATGATAAATGCAAAGCCGTTCCAGCCGGTGTTGTTTCCAGGAAGGTCACCAGGGATATTCGCAGCAGCTCCAGCTCCGCCTGTTCCTTGTAATCGAAGGTTTTGAATGTAATTTGTATTGAAGACTCTAGCGGCCTCCGTGTTGATATTGTAGCGGAAGCGTGGTGCCCCACTTTGATCTCTTACATTTGTTAAACTGAGAAGATCGCCAAAATAACCGCTTGCCAACATGGCTGAAGTCAAGGGCCGAACATCGGAACGCACGAAAGAAGAACCGCCGCCACCGCCGCCGTTCCATTCATTGGCACCAGTATGTGTGTTGCCGCCGCCGCCGCCAAACCAGCCGCTACCGCCACCGCCGCCCCAAGCGGTACCAATGCCTCCGGAAAATACCCCGCCTACGCTTGCTGCAGGATTTGTGGCGATGCCGGCTTGCCCACCTGCTATTGCGCCACCACCACCACCACCACCGTTGCTGCCAACGTTAAGTGGACGAGCTGTGTTTTTGGTTATATTCTCGTGCGTCGGATTCCCGCCACGCACGCCAGGGCTTACGCGCCCCATACTATGCGGAACGGTTCCGTCTGATGCCGGCGGTGCCGGATTGTAGCCATTGAGCACAGGATTCGGGGTGTTAGCATGTGAAGTTCCGGTTTGCGTTGCAGCGTTTCCTGCGCCACCAGCATTGCCACCGCGGCCGTTTTGGTCCCAAGGGTTATTGTGTCCACCGCCCAGCCCGCCGCCGCCGCCGCCGCCGCCGGCCACTGCGATGGTATTTTGCGTTTGAAGGCCGGCCGGCCAAACGGTTTGTGCGGTGGAAAGAATGGTCGAACCGCCGCCTTCTCCGCCACGACCTCTTCCAATGCCACCACCCCAATGGGGTGTGCGATTGGCGGTGCCGTAATCATTATTCCAGCCTCTGCCAGCAGTTGCCAATTCAATATAAAGCGTGGTGCCAGCCGACAACCAAACGTAACCCATTACCATGCCACCGGCGCCACCGGCAGAGCCGAAAATATTGTTTGCATGGTTTTGGGTTGTTGGCGTGTTGCCGCGCCCGGAACCACCATCGCCACCGCGGATGGCAAAAGCGTACCAACCCTCGCGGTGAATCTCCATCGTGCGTGTTAGGGTATTTGTGCGTGTAATGCCAGATGTATTTGCAACAGGGTAAAACAGATGCGTAGCAGCATGGACAACATCAAAGCCGCCAGTGGCCACAACGTTGGGGTTGTTGATGCCAACCAGAGTTGCATTTGTGTTCGCCTGGCCGAGGCTAAAACTGAAGCGCCCAATGAAACGCGCACTGCTAATGGGTAAAAGCAGTGCAACCACCAGGAACATAACAAACGCTACACGTAAAATGCGGTTAACCTTCATAGCAAAGCCCTCCAATGTTTTGCATAAAAACGAACCTTCAAAAGTTGCGCTAATCTACTTGCGTAGCAATGATGTCATAGTTAATCCGGAATGCATTATTAAGCCAGCCACGAGCCTCGCGGGTGGCGTGTGTATTGCCATATTTGTCCACGATAGTGTGGCGGTAAGTATGGGCTTGAATTTCCCAATAGAAACGCACCGTACCACCGGGGAGCACGAAAACGCCGTCTGGATGATGTGTGGCAACGGCAACGCCATAGGTGCTGCCACCAGGGACTGCGGGTGTTACAGCGCCAGAACGTACATTTACAATGCGCGGAGCATCGTGGTTGGCTGGCAAAGCAGGCCCAAGTTGCCGGTGATGTGGAAAATGAACGCGCGTAACCGGTGTACCTACACCAGGAGGATTTGCCGAGGCGGCTGGAAGGGTTGAGGGGGGCAGCACTGCACGCGAGTGGGAGCCATGGGAAAAAACATTAAAAAACTCTGGCCGCATGCGCACTGCAACCTCGCTTGTGTTTGTTACGTCAATGCGAAAAGTTTCGCCAAGGTTGGTGGCGGAGATCATAGTCCAGGGAGTGGTGCCATAATTAAAATTGGCGGTGTAATGATTGGTTGGTCTGCCCAAATGGCTGCGCGTGCGCCGGTGGAAATAGACCATACGATTTGTGCCAAAATTATATGGCCTGCTTGTTATGCCAAACCCGGCTACCCGTGCTGAGGCCCTTGCATCTGTTTGGGCAGTATAGCGCGCCATAGTGGTGCCTAAAAAGGGCAAGCCCAGCATCGCAATAATCAAAAACCCGGATGCTACCCTAAGAAAACGATTGATTCTCATGCGTAATCCCTCCTAGTTAAACTGCTTCATATACATTGTACTATATTCTGGCGAAAAAAGCAAGAGGTTTTGCAAAAAAATGTGCATTACAGTAATGAAAAAAGGCAGCTTCAGGCTGCCCTCGCTTCAAATATATGCTGCACAGACTGCAAACCGCCTATAATTTCCTCTGGGGAGTAGTTACATTGAGCCAAGCGGGCTTCGCTTAGTTCAGCCAAACTTTGGTAAAAAGCTATGGCTACTGGCAAAAGTTCCGTTCCACTTTGGCTTTCAATCTCATCAAACAACAGATTTTCGGCCTCATTAATTTCGCCTTTGGCAATCATATGCTTTAGTTTGTGTAATAAAAGTCCTTCCGAAATCACGTTGCCCTGGGCATCAAAAATTTCAACAATATTGTCATCGGTTCGCTTAAAAAATATTAACTGCCCCAACATTTTACTTAAGGCTTCAATTTGGCGCATGAAATAATCATCTTGAAACATCACAACACCCTCCTGTTTAATTTATTATAACACAAAAAACAGCGCTTGACAAGTGTTGCATTGTCTATTTCCGGTTTTGTAACGTAAATACATTTTGATGTAATTAAAAACCTTGACATCCCATAAATGACATGGTATAGTGAACGCATATCAAACTGGAGGTATATATCATGGAAATTATCATGCGTGTTTTCATGCGGGTTTTGGCTGTTATTTTGGCAGCAGTGCAAATGATTGCGTCTTTCTTGTTTGGAGCAGAAATTCACAGCATTACCGTGCAAGCGCAACGCCAATACCAAATTTTCGAGGGGTTTGGTACAAGCGCAGCCTGGTGGGCGCAGCACATTGAATGCGAAGACTTGGCGCGTGAAATTGCCCGTGCGCTGTTTTGTGGTGAAACAGGCCTCGGGCTGGACGTTTTCCGCTATAATATTGGCGCAGGGGAATTTGACAACCCCGAAAGCCGCATTTATGGATGGTTCAACTGGCGCAGAACCGAAAGTTTTTATTACAATGGAGCGTTTGATTTCACGCGCGATGCAAATGCTATGCGAATGCTCAATTTGGCCATGGAATACGGTGCAACTCAAATAATTCTCTTTGCCAAGAGTCCGCACTTTACGCACACCAACAGTGGGCACGCTTCGGGTGGATTTGTGCCGTATTACTCCAATCATAACCGTGATTATTACCAGGATTTTGTGGATTACATGCTCTATATTGCCGATTGGTTTGTGGAACAGGGTTATCCTGTGGTTGGTATTTCGCCAATCAATGAGCCGCAATGGGCCTGGGGCGGCGACTGGGTTGGCCAGGAGGGCTGCCATTACACGCCGGAGGAAGTTGTAGCGCTGATGGAACTGTTTGCGGTGACCATGCAACAACGCGGCGCGCCTTTTGCGTTGCTGGGTCCCGAAAGTGGCTACATGGGTGACACAGACTATATCGACGCATTTTTCGCAAGTGAGATTTTACGTGATTTCGTTGATGTCTATTCTGGCCACAGCTATTGGATTGGCCGTTGGGGCAGATGGCGCGCAGGACGACGTATGCGCAGGTTTTTCCCCGATGTGCGCTTTGAAATGAGCGAATGGTGCGAATTACCACTGCTCATTGATTCAACTACCATAGACAGCGGGATATATAAGGCGAATGTGATCATTGAAGACCTCACGTTATTGCACGCGGTGAACTGGCAAAGCTGGATTGCCATAAATGAAGATGGTGTAATGAACCTCAAAGCGCCCGGCCAAACTCATAACCGCCCAGACTTTGAAAACGGCGAATTGGTGTTCTACAACCGCTATTGGGCATTCAAACATTTCACGCGTTTTATTCAGCCAGGAGCGGCACGCATTCACGTGCGGGATAATTTTTGGCTGGGCAGCCGCATTGCCAGCGTAGCTTTCGCGCAAGGAGATGAAGTTGTGCTAGTGATGGTCAATAATGCCGAAACAGATCAAAGCTTTCGCTTGCGCGGGGATTACAGAGCCATGCGGATATATACAACTTGTGCACAGCGTAATTTTGAACAAGTGCACAATGGCGCATTTTGTGAGACCTTAACATTGCCGGCACGTAGTGTCAATACAGTGGTGCTTGCAAATTGATTGAGCACATTGACTGACTCTCCCTATTTCCGTTTTCATTGCATCAAACGTATTTTTATGATATAATGACAGGCAGAACGAAAGAGGGGATACAGCATGCGAACAACAACGAACTTGAACCAGGGCTGGAAATTTTGTCTGGATGATCCGACTTATGCTTTTTATGCAGGTTATGATGACAGCGACTGGAAGTGTGTTGCTTTGCCGCATGACTGGGCGGTGGAACACCCCTTTGATGAAAGCTACTCCAGCGGCACAGGTTATGCCCGCGGCGGTGTGGGCTGGTATCGCCTGCGCTTTCACTTGCCCGAAGATGTGGCGAGTAAAACTGTGCGGCTAAACTTCGGCGGGATATATAAAAACGCCCGCGTGTGGTGTAATAGCAACTATCTTGGCATACGGCCTTGTGGCTATACCAGTGTGATGCATGACATTACGCCCTTTGCAAAAGCTGGAGAGAATGTGCTTGCTGTGCGCGTGGAACACAATGATCTGGCCGACTCGCGCTGGTATACTGGCAACGGCATTTATCGCGATGTGACGCTTGAGGTGCTCGATCCTGTGCATTTCTTGCCTAATGACGTGTTTGTGCACACGCTAAGCAAAAACGAAGTGCAGATTGAGTGGAAGCTTTCGCAACAAGCGCAAGCCGAATTTGAGTTGTGCGGTACCACCGTGCAAGTTAGCGGCAAATGTGGCACTGTCATATTACACCTCGATAACCCCGCGCTTTGGTCGCCTGATTCGCCGACGCTGCACACTCTCACTTGCAGAGCAAGCATAAACGGCCACCTGTGCGATGAACTGACCATTCCTGTGGGCATTCGTACGTTCAACTTTGATGCAAACACGGGCTTTTGGCTCAATGGCGTGAATCGGAAGCTTAAAGGCGTATGTCTGCACCACGATGCCGGTGCCTTGGGTGCTGCCGTACCCAAAGAAGTGTGGCGGCGGCGCTTGCGTAAGCTCAAAGCCTGCGGCTGCAATGCCATTCGCACTGCGCATAACCCGCCGGACACTCACTTGCTGGATCTGTGCGACGAAATGGGCTTTTTGGTGATGAATGAAGCTTTTGATGAGTGGGAAGGTGTAAAGAATAAGTGGTGGCAGGGGCATAACGTTTATCCGCCGAAGCACTTTGGCTACGCCGATGCTTTCCCAAACTGGCATGAGCAAGACCTGCGCGACTTTGTGCGACGCGACCGTAACCACCCAAGCGTCATATTATGGAGCATTGGAAACGAAATTGACTACCCCAACGATCCCTATTGTCATCCGCTTTTTCAGTCAATGACCGGCAACAATGATGCCAACAAGCCCGCACAAGAGCGGCAATATGACGCCAATAAGCCCAATGCAGAGCGTTTGGCGCAAATTTCTGCACGGTTGGTAGAAATTGTGAAGCGATATGATTCCACACGTCCCGTGACGGCGGCAATTGCGTTCCCCGAGCTTGCCAACCAAGTGGGCTATCCGCAAACCCTGGATGTGGTGGGCTATAACTACAAGGAGCACTTATATCGCGCCGACCGCGCGGCCTATCCTCACCATGTGATTTATGGCAGCGAAAACGGCCACGAGGAGGATCAGTGGCTGGCGGTACGCGACAATGACGATATTTGTGGGCAGTTTTTGTGGACAGGTATTGACTACTTGGGTGAGGCGCAAGGTTGGCCGGTGCGGATGTCGCCAGCGGGGCTGTTGACCACCGCAGGCTTTGAAAAGCCGCGCTATTATCACCGCCGCGCTATGTGGAGCGACGAACTTGTTGCACGCATTGATGTTGATCAATTCACTAAACAGGTTGTGATATATACCAACGCCGATCACGTGGAATTATTTTGCGACGAGCAATCGCTGGGGTTGAAGAGCCTGGAGGGCTACAGCGTGGCGTTTGATTTGCCTGCACAGTTTAGCGTGCTACGTGCTGTTGCCACGCGTGGTGATGAAAGCTGCAAAGCCATTTATGAAAAACCGGGCGAGCTCACAAGCATTGCGCTGGATATTGAGCAAGGCGATATTGCGCAAGTGGAGATTTCGCTGCGCGATGCCGAGGGGCAATTGGTGAAAAAAGATGTTTGTGTCACCTGTACGCTGCAGGGCAACGGCGAAATTATGGGCATTGACAACGGCAAGCCTGATGATTTCACGCCCTATCGTGCCAATGCGCGCAGCACCAACATGGGTCAAGCCATTGTGTATGTTCGTACGGGCAACGCTTCTTGTGTGCTTTATGTAAGCGCTGACAATGGGATTGCGCAACAGGTGAAACTGGAACCACTGAAATCGTCAAAGTACGATTAGCACAGCATTAAAAAATGAAGAAGATATGGCAATGCAGCGCTCAACTATAGTTTGCCATATTGATGAGAGGTTGTATTGCGCGCAGTCTTGTAATTTATGATTTTTGCCGGCATGTGTGAACAGGAGAAGCGCCAGGTGAAGAATTCACACCAATTGTGCTTCATGCTCAACCATAACACGTGTTACCGTGTGTTGATAGTGACCGATTTGTTGCGCTTAGCATTCGTATATAACTCGTTGCGAAAGAGCATTTCGCCTGTGCTGCGATATTCTTCCATGTGCTGTTTGTTTGTGTTGGCAGGTACTGTCTGCCGTCTTCGGATACTTTTCGATTCGAGTGAATGCTCCGTTGTTGCGCTAGGTGAATAAGTATACGCACGAACTCTTCACGTGTTACGGTGTTATCCAACGCATACGTACGCAATTCATAAATATTCCACTACGCTATCATCATAAAGTTGTTCCAAAATAGTTTTATTAAGCAAGCCTTGCTGAACAATCAAGTGCCGGATACGATCTTTGCGGTGCTTGCGGCGGCGCAGCCTACGGCGTGCGCTGCGCCCTTTACGGCGAGGAGCTGCCAGCGACTCGCCCGCGTTCTTGATTGCTATTGGTGCTTATGTTTGCCCAATTCCATATTTCATGATATAACCTTCAACATCTACATAAAGATAACCCCTTATTAAAACAATAAGGGGTTAGTGCTTTGCGGTCTGTCACCTTATTGTAACAACCTCTTTGTTCCTTGGTATAGTGGTATGATCAAGTGAATAAGCGTATATATCACAAAACTGCTAATGATTTTTTCGTTCTGCATTTTGAATCAGCAAAATTAGGACTTGATTTTTCGTATAAAGTGTGCTATACTACTTCAAATAAATTAAATGTGTCGCTGTGACTTAAAACCTAACAAAAAGTTGACATACCGAATTTCCAGATTTGATTCCTTTGCTTCTTCCAGTCTCTCTCTTCAGCAAGGCCCCCGCGCAGTCCCAACTTAACACGCTACTGTGGCTCAACGGTAGAGCAGCGCATTCGTAATGCGCAGGTTGCCGGTTCGATTCCGGCCAGTAGCTCCACTGCAAAGCCTTGACCTGTAAGTGGTTGAGGCTTTTATTATATCCTCATCATGGCTTCCTCGCACGCCAAAGCTTTCGATGGTCGCCATGCCGTTACGCCTTGTACCATTGCTTGCAGAAGGAAATCCTAAGAATTCTATTGACTTTTAAAGCATATTATGTTACAATGCTTGCAAACAAATAATCGGTTGGCAGTCAGTTTGGCTGTTTCAAGGCTTGGACTTTAGGGCGGAAGTCTCCTTTCGGGGAGGCTTCCGTTTTTTATTTTGCCATTTTTTATTTCATAGGAGGAGTGGATTTATGCAGTGGGTAACAGAGAGCATCAACGAGGTGTTGGAACAGCAAAACACCAGCAAAACAACCGGCTTGAGTGCGGAGGAAGTGATCGCTAGGCTGGAGAAACACGGCTACAATGAGTTTGACGAAGCGAAAAAAGAAACGATTTTCCAAAAGATTTTTCACCACTTGACGGAGCTAACCTCTATCATCCTTTTGGTGGCAGCCGCGATTGCCGCTTACATGGCCATCACGTCTGGCGAGGGCTGGCCGAAGGTGGGGGTCATTATGTCGATTGTGGTGATTAACGTTATCTTGGGCGTGTATCAGGAAAGCAAAGCAGAGGCTGCTCTGGAAGCGCTGAAAAAGATGAATAGCTTTTCCACTACCGTGATTCGCGGTGGCGTGAAGCTGAAAATTGACGCGCGCGAAGTTGTGCCCGGCGACCTTGTGGAGCTCACCGCCGGCGATGTCATCACCGCAGATGCGCGGTTGATTGAAGCGCATGGACTTACGGTGGAAGAAGCGGCGCTGACAGGCGAGTCGGTGCCTGTAGAGAAGGATCCGGCAGCGGTTATCACAGAAAACGTACCCCTGGGCGACCGCGTGAACATGGTCTACTCCGGCTGTTTGGTCACAAACGGGCGTGGTCTGGCTGTAGTGGTCGAAACGGCTATGAACACCGAAATGGGCAAAATCGCAAACCTGCTCAACACCACCGAAAAACAAAAGACACCCTTGCAGCGGCGCATCGGGCAAATCGCTACGCGGTTGTGCATTGCGGCGCTGAGCGCGGGTGCTATCATGTTCGCCATTGGTTTTTTCCGCGATGGCTTGCCGGTTGACAGCCTGCTGCTTTCCGCGGTGTCACTGGGTGTGGCGGCCGTGCCCGAAACCATGCCCATCATCGTCACCATGACGCTTTCGCACGGCGTGTGGAATATGGTACGCAAGAAGACCATCATCCGCAAAATCCCGGCAGTCGAAACCGTGGGCAATACTTCCGTCATCTGCTCCGACAAAACCGGCACGCTGACGCAAAACAAGATGACCATTCAAAAAATCTGGTGCGTTGACCATGAACCGAAGCTGGCTAAAAAGGAGTTCAACGACGATGAACTGCATTTGATTGAACTGCTGGCCTCCTGCTCCAACGCCACAATTGAACTGCACGAAAACGAAGAAAAAGTCATTGGCGACCCCACTGAACTTGCCATCATTCGCCTGCTGCACAAAAAGGGCAAATCGCGCGTGGATTCCGAGCGGGATTATCCGCGCGTGCACGAAATCCCCTTTGATTCCTCACGCAAGCGCATGACAACAGTTCACCATGTGGACAATGAATATTGGGTGGTGACCAAGGGTGCGTTCGACCGCATTCCAGTCAAGTGGAATGGCGAGAAAGCGAAGGCCACGGAAACTCACGACTATTTCGCCAAAGATGCGCTGCGTGTGATTGCCATCAGTGTGAAAAAACTTGCCCAAAAGCCCGATAATCTTAGCGAAGAAGCCCTGGAATGCGACCAGACGCTGGTGGGACTTGTTGGGATGATCGACCCGCCGCGCCCCGAAAGCCAAAGAGCAGTTGCGCTGGCAAAAGAAGCTGGCATCAAAACAGTGATGATTACCGGCGACCACGTAGAAACCGCCAAGGCCATCGCCCGTGAAATTGGCATTTACAACGAAGGCGACTTGGCGCTCACCGGCCTGGATTTAGACAAAATGAGCGATGAAGAGCTCTTCGACAAAGTGCGGCAGGTTTCTGTTTACGCGCGGGTGAGCCCGGAAGACAAGCTGCGCATTGTACGTGCCTGGCGCAAACAAGGCGAAGTTGTGGCCATGACAGGCGATGGTGTCAACGATGCACCAGCGCTCAAGCAAGCGGACATCGGCGTGGCGATGGGCATCACCGGCACAGAAGTCACAAAAAGTGCCGCCGACATGGTCATCACCGACGACAATTTTGCCACAATTGTCGATGCGATTACAGAAGGCAGAACAGCCTATGACAATATAAGAAAAACTGTTTACTTTCTGCTTGCGGTGAATTTTTCGCAGATTTTCATCATGCTGACTGCCGCGATTTTGGGCTGGGCGCTGCCGGTCATCGGCGCGCTGCAAATCCTGCTCATCAACGTGATATCCGACGGCATTCCTGGTTTCTTCCTCAGCTTTGAAAAGAGCGAAAAAGGCATCATGCAGCGGTCGCCGCTGCCAAAGAATGCCGGCGTATTTGCAGGTGGCCTGGGTGCAAAAGTCGCTATTCGTGCAGCTACGTTTACGGCACTTACGCTCATAGCCTTTGCGTTTGGCAACTGGTGGCTGGCGCCCACGGCGGGCTACACTGCGCTGGAAACCGGCATGACAATGGCGTTTATCGCCCTTGCGTGGATGAGCGCAATCAACGTGATCAATATTCGTACCGAGGGCTCTATTCTCAAGGCGAATATCTTCAAGCAAAACAGGGGCATGCTCTTTGCTGTGCTGGGCTCAATGAGCATTACGGTTTTTGTCGCGCTTGTGCCGCCGGTGGCGCGTGTGTTTGACGCCGCACCTCTTAGTGGCACGCACTGGCTGGTGTTGATTGGCCTCACCGCCATGCTGATGGTCATTTCAGAAATTCAGAAGTTGATTTCCCGTGCAACACGGAAAGGAAAATAGCGCAATGGCCGAAAAAGCATTATCAAAAATCCAAGCGGTCGAGATATCGGCGCAAGTTTCTATCATAAGCGCCCGGGAGGAAGCAGCGCAAATCGTTCAACAAGCACAGGAAGAAACGCAGGCCACTTTTGAGCAATTAACTCAGACCTGCAAGCGGCAGGCAGCAGAAAACATAGAGCAAACGCAAGAGCAAGCATGCGCAAATAGCGTCGAATTCGAACGGGAAACGGCTTTGTTGTGCCAACAGCGCAAGCAACAGCTGCTGGCGAGAAAATCGCAAGCAGTGGATGAAGTCATTCAAGTTATCATAGCAAATGGAGGAAAGCAAGCGTGAAAATAGCTCAAAAACTATTCTCATGCCGCATTGATGCTGCTAGCATCTAGAAAGTTTGGTCTAAATATGTTGATTCTCTTATTGGCAGTGCCTCCGCTGGGGATGGTGGCGGCAATCATCATAACGCTTCGCCTGGCAAAAAAAAAGCGAAGAAAACCTGGGAAGGTGACGCGTCTTGGCAATTTTGAAGATGAATAAAATTTCCATCTTTGGCCTGCACGCGCAGCGCGAAATAATTTTAGAACAGCTGCACAAAACCGGCCTGATAGAAATTAATCAAACGAACACGCAAGATGCTTCCCAAAGCAAAACGCAGTGTGACGAGCATATGCAAACTGTCGAAGCCGCGCTTGCGGTATTAGACGAATACGCGCCTGAAAAAATCGGCTTTATGGCCGCCAGGCCTGTGGCGTCAGTCGAACAATATCATGCGGATGCCACGCGGCGCGACATTGTATTGCAGGTCGCAGAGCAGATTATTTGCTTGGATGAACAAGTGCGCGAACCCGTGGTGCAACCTGTCGGCGCACAGGAAAGCGAATATACACGGATGATAAGTGGCGTGTTGCCCGGCGTATGGCAGGCCGAACAGCTGCAAGAAAAGCTCGACGAACACAATTTGAACGCAGTGCATTTCGAAATACACAGCGCCGAAAAAAGACAAAGCCAAGTTTGGTTTGTTGTTATGAACAGCGATGAAAAAAGCTTGCCACGCTATTGTTGAGCCTGGGTTTTGAAGAAATGAAGGCTGAAAAAGAAGAACGGGCACAGGCCGCCATTGCGCAAATCAGGCAGCCGAGCGTCCATCGGCATGACATTGCGTTGATGTATGATCAGATGAGCCTGCAAAAAGACAAAGAACAGGCCCTGGCACAAACGGGTGCAACGGAGCACACGTTTTTTGTTGAAGGGTATATTCCCAAAAAACATGCCGGGAAGCTCAAGCGGCTGCTGGAAAACAACTTTGCGGCGCATGTGGAACTAGCTGAACCTGAAAATGACGAGGATGTACCCGTCGCGTTTTCCAACAACATGTTTTCCGCCCCGGTTGAAACTATCACCGAAACCTATAGCATGCCTTCTTCCACCGACATTGATCCAAGCCCCATTATGGCGTTTTTCTATTACGTGTTTTTTGGGATGATGTTCAGCGACGCAGGCTATGGCCTATTGCTGGCAATTGCTTGCGGGTACTTGGGCTTTGGCAAGCGGCTGGAGCCGGCAAAGCGCAAAAACTACAGGATGTTTTTCTTTTGTGGGCTTTCGACCATGTTCTGGGGGCTGATGTTCAGCGGATTTTTCGGCAACTCAGTCTACACGATTTCCACCGTGTTTTTTGGCCACGAAATCGCGTTGGAGCCACTTTGGCTCAATCCGACTTCCCAGGCAATGCAGCTGCTGATTTTCAGCATGGCGCTGGGTATGGTCCAAGTTTTGATCGGACTGGGGATCAAATTCTACGCGCTGTGCCGCCAGAAAAAAGTGCTGGATGCCATTTGCGACGTTGGCTTTTGGATGCTAATTTTGTTAGGCACCAGCGCGTTTGCGGTAGGCCTTGGGCCCCAAATGCCTTTGCTTGGAAGCATCGGCATTTGGGGCGCAGCGCTGGGCGGTGTTGGCTTGCTGCTGACCGGCGGGCGCAAAAGCCGCCATATCGCGGGGAAGCTATTTGGCGGGGTGGCCAAGCTTTACAATATCACAAGCTATGTCAGCGATGTGCTGTCCTACTGCCGGCTGATGGCCCTTGTGCTCGCAACGGGCGCCATTGCGGATGTTGTGAACATGCTCGGCGCTATGTTTGGCCGCTCTGTTATGGGGGTCATTGCCTTCGTTTTGATTTTCATCTTCGGACACGCGCTTAACTTCGCAATGAACGCGCTGGGCGCATACGTACACACCAACCGTCTGCAATACGTTGAGTTCTTCAGCAAGTTCTACCAGGGCGGCGGCCGCAAGTTCGCGCCGTTTCGCATGAACACAAAATATTATCAATTCGAGGAGAGCCGATTATGAACTACGGTTTGTTTTTCGCGTTTTTTGGAGCCGCCATCGCGATTGGCTTTGCGGGCGCGGGTTCTGCCATAGGGGTAGGCCGGGCAAGCGAGGCCGCCGCCGGCGTGATCGTTGATGATCCATCGAAATTCGGCAGGCTGCTGGTGTTGCAGCTGCTGCCCGGCACGCAGGGGTTGTATGGGTTTATCATTAGCGTGATGGTCATGAGCGACATCGGCGTATTGGGCGGCTATCCGCCTGACACAATGACCGGCATGATGTACTTCGCAACCTGCGTCGCCATTGCGGTGGGCGGGTATTTCTCCGCCGCGGCACAAGGTAGGGTTTGCGCGGCCGGCGTGAATATTATCGCGAAAAAACCGGCCGAAAGCGCAAAGGCTATCGTCTCGGCCTCATTGGTTGAGCTGTATACGCTCATTGCGTTTATCGTGTCGTTTTTGCTCATTATGAATACAAACGAGGTAGTTGCGTTACTATGAGTGCGTTGGACCATATCATCAGCGAAATCAACCGCATGGCACACGAAAAAGCCGCGCAATTGCTGGCCCATGCAAATGAGCAAGCCATCGAAATAAAACAGCAGGGCGCGCAGGAACGCGACGCGTTTGAGTTACAGATTGAACAAAAAACAAGTACGCAATGCGGCGAAATCGAAAGCCGCGCGCAGTCTGCCAACCGGCAGCAGCGCCGTCTTGCCTTGCTGGAAACGCGCAATGAAGTGATTGACCTGGCAATTACCGAGGCGAGAGTAAGAATTTTAAACATGCCAAGCGAGGCATATTTCGACCTGTTGTTTCGCCTGTTTGCACAAAATGCGCAGCCGCTTGACGGCGTTTTGCGCTTTGGCGCGGCGGATATCGCGAACATCCCGTCGAATTTTTTGGTTCGATGCAAGCAAGTGCACCCGGAACATGCTCTGACGCTTTCTGGTGACACAGAAGCGGGCCACGATGGGAATATCCTGCAAAATTGCCTGCTGGATGAGATATTTCACTCGCTTTTACCGATACTGCGCGATAAAGCCAACGAGGTTTTGCAATGAAAGACACGGATTTTCTCTACGCTTCTGCCTTTGTGCATACGTTAGAAAACAACATGCTCAAACCGGCGGATTACGAGGCGCTGCTTGGCGCTGCTTCGCTTGAGCAAGCGCAGTTATATCTTGCGAATAGAGACTATGCTCCTGAAAAAGAACTGATCCGTATATGGGATGAAGTGCAGCAAGCCTGTCCTCAAGACACGCCTATAGAAGTTTTTCTATATCAAAACGACTTTCACAACCTCAAGTCCATCCTCAAGGCCGTGGTTTGCGACACGGCATATGAGCCTTTGCTGCTTAACCCCTGCGCCTTTTCGTCCAAAGATTTATATAACGCGGTGTCACAGGGCAAGTTCGAGCAATTGCCGGAGCCCATGCGGGAAGCGGCTGCCGAAGCGCACAGCATCTTAATTCGTGAAAATGATGGTCACCGCGCCGAAACCGTGTTGGACGAAGCGTATTTCGCAGCAATTCAGGCAATTGCGCTGCGGGAAGACAATGCTTTTTTGCTTGACTGGGTGGAGTTGAATATTACGCAAACAAAAGAGAAATCCGCCAAGCGCCGCGAATATTCACAGTTCATCAGCGCGTTTGAACGGCAATGCGACAACGAACTCGTTCAATACTTGAAAACCGCTCGGCAAACGGCCTTTGGCGTGGAACCTGTGCTTGCTTTTTTGCTGGGCAAACAATTTGAATTGAAGAATGTGCGGATCATCCTGGCGGGGCTACGCACGGGCTGTTCGCCGGAAGATATTCGGGAAAGGCTGCGTGATTCATATGCATAACATTGGCGTGATTGGCGACTACGACAGCGTGTTCGGTTTTCGCGCTGTGGGTTTCGATGTCTTCCCGGTCGACACACCACAACAGGCACAGCAAAAGCTCAATAAACTCGCCGAACTCGACTACCGTGTGGTGTTTATGACGGAAAATGTCATGCGCGAACATGAGTTGCTATATGTCGTGCCCATCCCCGGCGTAGGCGAAAGCCAAGATCTCGGGCAGGCGCGCCTGAAGCAGTTTGTGGAACAGGCGGTCGGGGCCGATATTTTGCACTTGATCTAGCAAGGAGGCCGTTATGAATCAAAGTGTTGGAACTATCACAAAAGTATCTGGGCCGCTGGTTGTGGCCTCCGGTATGCGCGGCGCGAACATGTTCGACGTGGTGCGCGTGAGCTCGCTGGGGCTCATCGGCGAAATCATTGAGATGCACGGGAATATGGCCTCAGTCCAAGTATATGAAGAAACCTCGGGGCTTGGCCCGGGCGAGAAAGCGACATCTACTGGCGGCCCGCTGAGCGTAGAGCTTGGGCCGGGGCTCATCGGCAGCATTTACGATGGCATACAGCGGCCGCTTGACGTCATCAAACAAAAGATTGGCACAAACTTGCAGCGCGGGGTGCATGTGCCAGCGCTCAACCGCGAGCGGAAATGGCAGTTCATTCCCGTAAAGCAAGCAGGTGAGCAACTTGCTGCTGGGGATATCTTGGGCACGGTGCAGGAAACGGATGTTGTTGCACACAAGATTATGGTT
>Ga0131853_10007550_pt1 | contig 19711 bp, 18 predicted proteins | sample TergutLab28metaG_FD_92764 | JGI IMG/M metagenome (GOLD analysis project Ga0131853, IMG submission 92764) | Labiotermes labralis P1 segment gut microbial communities from Petit-Saut dam, French Guiana - Lab288 P1 (version 2) (version 2) | ecosystem: Host-associated > Arthropoda: Insects >... | reverse complement strand
GCTAAAACCTTTTTTGGCAATCATTTAGTGATTGGTCTTGGTGCAGCTGAAAATATCGTTAGTATTATGACGCTTATTATGGTCATTCCTGAGTTTATCCTCTTGCCATTAGGGGCGACATTAATTCGAAAAGTCGGGTTTAAAAGATGGTATATTTTGTCCATGACGCTGCTACTAGTTCGAACCATTGTTTATGCTTTCACGCCTAATATTGTTGTTTTTGGGATTGCAACGATCGTTCATGGCGTCAATCCAGTTACCCATGTAATTGGAAATATAAATTTTATTCGCAAAGTTGTTGAGCCTAAGGTTTTAGGGCTTGCATTTACGATTATGGCATCTATTCTTGCTTTTAGTCGTGCGATTATCACGTTTGCTTATGGTATGTTGTATGAACGTTTTGATGGATTTGCTGTCTTTCGTTTAGCAGCATTCTTGATCTTTTGTGGTCTTTTATGGGTGTTAAAGAGTAAATCTTTAGCCGAAATGGGACCACATGATGTGTAAAACTTGATAATTCAGTGTTTTTGAGGTATAATAATAAAATTGAGTTAGAATTTAGGGAGTGAGTTTATGGCAGAAAATAGTCAACACTTAACACGAGAAGGGATTCAAAAGTTCCAAGAAGAGCTTGATTTTCTATCGAAGATCAAAATGGAAGAAATTAAAGAGAAGCTACAAGAGGCGCGTGCGCAAGGCGATTTATCTGAAAATGCTGAGTATGATGCAGCGCGTGAGGAGCAAGCGATTACATTCGAACGTATTCAAGAACTACAGTATATTTTAAAAAATGCTGTTATTATTGAATCTGAGGGTGGCGATGTGATTCAAATTGGCTCAACAGTGCGTTTCATTTTGAGAAATGATGGGAAAGAGCAGAGCTTTAAAATTGTTGGTAGTGCTGAGGCAGATCCGTTTACTGGAAAAATCTCAAACGAGTCGCCAGTTGCAATGGCAGTTTTAGGACGTCGCGTTGGTGATGTTGGGCATGTTAACTTACCAAATGGCTCGACAGAAGTTGAAATTCTTGAAGTCGTGTAAATGGTTTAATTAGAATAAAGATGGCGAGAACGGTTGTTCTCGTTTCTTTGTAATCTGGATAAAAAAGGAGGCGCTAAGTGATGGGGTTATTTAAAAAGAAAGCAGTCGTGGAAGTTGAAGAAGAAAAACTGACGATGAAAGAAGAAATTTTTGATTTTGCCAAAACCTTGGCGAAATTTTCGGTGGCTGCTTTTATTATTCGCGCATTTGTTTTTAATGTTGCTGAGGTCGAAGGGCGTTCGATGCAGCCTACTTTAAGTGATGGCGATCGTGTGATTGTTTGGCAATTATTTTATACACCAGATTTATTTGATGTGGTCGTGTTAGAATATGCTGATGGTATTTATCATGTCAAGCGGATCCTTGGAACACCAGGTGATCATGTTGATTATTTGGATGGTCAATTAGTGATTAATGGTGTTGTGATTAACGAACCATATCTTTATGAAGAATTTAGTCACAGTGGCTTTACTTTTGAACAGCTTTGCCAATTTGATGCTTGTCAGGTGATTCCAGAGAATTATTTTTTAGTTTTAGGGGATAATCGAAACAATAGTGGCGATAGTCGTCGTTATGGACTTGTTCATCGATCACAAATTGTTGGACGTAGTGTTTTACGAATTGCACCGTTTTCTGAATTTGGAACTTTTGATTAACTAGTCAGGGTAGGGGATCCTCATTTCGCTAACTTGGGCAAAACTTTACCAAAACTCGCCTTTACTTTTGCTTTTCTCTGCTATACTAGTGAGAAATAATGAAAGTAGGGGTTTTTATGTATTTTTCAGGAGGTCACAATTTGCTTGCACGCATTTTTGGAAGTGTATCGCAAATTTTACCAACATTATATCTTTTTCTTTGTACAAGTTATTCTTTGTGAACTTGCTTGGTTTTTCTTTTTTTCAAAACGATCGAACACGGAGAAAAAGCATGCGACTTTAAAACACATGCTTTGGATTCATCTTTTGCTGTTTTACTTGATGTTGGTGTATCTCCAAACAGGCATGGTGAGTGCATTTTGGTGGCTGAATACACCACTTATCAACTTGGACCGTATCTATCTCATCCCCTTTACAACATCGCCTGACATGATGCCTTATCTCTTTAACATTTTGATGACGATTCCGCTTGGGATTTTACTGCCAATCATTTGGCCCAAATTTCGCTCATTTGGAAAGACTGCTTTGGCTGGTTTTATTCTTTCTTTCTGCATCGAAACCATTCAATTATTTTCGAATCGCGTCACCTCAACAAGTGATTTACTTATGAATACATTAGGGGCAGTACTCGGATATGGCATTTTTATTAGCTTATTTAGTTGGTTTTGTCAAAAGCCCGAACACCTCTCAAAGGAGGCAAAGACTCCAACTGGTCGCTTATCTTTGTGGTTAATCAAACAAGAAGCATTTGTTTATATTTTCCTTTCACTAGTAGGCGTTACTTTGCTCCATCACCCCTTAATTTCTGCGAGGCTGCCCCAATCGCAGCGACAAGGCACCATCGAAGTTTCAAGCGAGATGATGAACTTTCCGCGAGTTATTGATTATACTGAATAAAAATTTTCTCGATCTAAAAATAGATGTCCGCTTTTGCAAAAGCAATGTAGCGACCCCAAATGTTGAACCCAAAAGGTTAACGAATTGGAGGTCACTACACATATGACATCTATTTTTTTACAATTTACCAATGATTTCCTGCAGCACAGCACAAGCTTCTTTTTCTTTCGCAGCTGCTTGTCTGATGAGTACTGCCATTTGCTCGCGAACGAGTTGAGACATATCTTGCTCTTCTCTTAGTTTTTGTATTGGTAGCGCACAATCTGCTACTGATTTAAGCAACTCGCCACACAGCATAAATTCTTTTGCCAAATGAGGATATCGCTCTGCCATCAAATTCATATAAGCCGCAGCATATTTTCGGTCATTACCTAACATCTTTTCTTGATCGCTTTGCCCCCAATTCGCATCCTCAGAATCTAAATTTTCTGCCTCAATCGCTTGTGCCCATGCTTCATAAGCCGCTTGCCCACCATAGAAAATATCATCGCCACCATAAGTTGGCATTTTTTCTGTCATCATAAGCATAAGTCCATTTTCTAACACTTCTTTATCCGATGTTTGATGACCGATTTCTTCGCCAACAGACATAATCGTTTCCGTCGTTTCCCACCAGTTATCTTTAATGAAATAGCCAGATTCATCAATTTCACAATCGCCCCAAAAATCTTGGAACAAACTCCAACCAAGTAATGTTTCGCCATTATTTCGATAACCCGTAACGATACAAGCCTCTGGAGGTCCGACAACACCAAGAGCAATGACAGGTCGTCCGCAGTCAAGTTCTGATTTGATAAGTGCTGTTGCTTCCTCTTTCTTAATGGATTTGATGCGCTCAGAGTTTTCAGAAATCGTAACCTTACGCCCTGCACCTTTAAATGCAAGTTCAAAAGCTTGTAAGTGATGTTTGTAAGTGAATCTGATGTCAATTGCAGCTACATTCCAACCAGCTGAATCCCATCGTTGACGAAAAGCTGCGCCAGAATAGGCCATGACCTCAGTATAGCTAATATTTTGTCCCATATAGTTCAATACCGATTGTAGACACATCGGGAAAGGCGAGTTTTGTTCTTCACCATCTATCTGACGCCCCCAATACACTTTTGGCACCCCATACAAAACACAACTATCTACTGTTTTTTTCATTTCGCTCATTTCGTTTACCTCCTTGATATGTTGGAGTGTAAATATCGGATTATCATGATTTAGAATAACTGGTGCATAAACACCTGGACAGATGATTCTTCGCCCACACAGATGCACAGAACGTTTGAACTCTGACGGTGTCATGTCCGTGTGGCGCTTGAATGCTCTTGCGAATGTACCCACATCTGAAAATTCATACTCCAAAGCAATTTCAGTGATGTTTTTTTCCGTGTGACGAATTTCAAAGGCAGCGTTAGCAATTTTTCGTGCAAGAATATAACGCGACAAGGAAATATTGGTGATCTGCTTGAAAAAGTCACGAATGTGATGGTATGAATAGTCGACTGTTTTTTCTAATTCGCCATAATCAATCTCTCGCTTGATATTCTCCTCAATTCGAGCGGCAAGTGAGCATATATCTATCGTATAATCCACAATATTGACACTCCTTTGTTTTTTCTTGTTCTATACTTCCGGAAGTATAAGTGTAGTATAACATACCAAGACAGTAATTGCTCGGCATTTTTGAGGAAGTTTGAAATGAGTTGTAATGAAAGTTAAATGCAGAATTTGAAAAGGCCACAAAGCTGTGGTATTAATCTAAAAAGGCCATTTAATTTTCGTTTGCTTTGTGGTACAATATGATGGTAGATTTTTAATCAACAAATGGGGGAAACTAAGGCGTAAATGATGGCAGGTGTGGCTTGATGTTGGAGAAGCTGAATCAAATTAATGAGCTATATGATATTTATAAGATGTTACTGACAGATAAGCAACGAGTGTATATTGAGTTGTATTATCATGAGGATTTATCGTTGTCGGAAATTGCAGCTGAGCTGGGGGTAAGTCGGAATGCAGTTCATGATAATATTAGACGTTCGGAGAAGTTGCTTACTGGCTATGAAGAAAAGTTAAAAATTTATGAAAAAGATAGCAAAAGGCGGGCACTTTATGATAAAATAAAGAGATGCACAGATAATAAGGCTGTTTTGGAAGTGATTGAGCAACTAGAGGCAGTGGAGTAGGCATTTTACACAAAAAATTAAGGAGAATTAAATTATGGCTTTTGAAACATTATCAGATAAATTACAGGGAGCACTTAGGGGAATTAGTAAAAAAGGAAGGTTAACAGAGGCGGATGTCGATATGATGCTTCGCGAGGTGCGGTTGGCACTTTTAGAAGCGGATGTTAACATTCGAATTATCAAAGAATTTATTGCAGATATTAAAGAACAAGCGATTGGCGATAAAGTGATGAAAAGTTTAACACCGTCTCAGCAAGTCGTTAAGATCGTTAATAAAGAGCTAACGAAGTTAATGGGGACTGATGCGGTTGGAATCAATTTTGCTACTGCTGGACCGACAGTGTTGATGATGGTTGGTCTTCAAGGTGCGGGTAAGACGACTCAGACGGGGAAATTATCGAATTTCTTGCGCAAAGCAGAGAAAAAGAACCCGCTATTGGTTGCTTGTGATGTGTATCGTCCAGCGGCTGTGGATCAGTTGAAGACGTTAGGGAAGCAGCTAGATATTCCTGTATTTGAAAAAGGGGTATCTGAATCGCCAGTTACGATCGCGCGTGAGGGGCTCGCATTTGCGACAGAGCATGGGCATGATTTGGTTATTATCGATACGGCGGGTCGCTTACACATTGATGAAACGTTGATGGATGAGTTGGCACAAGTTAAGCAGGCAGTCAATCCAAATGAAATTTTGCTTGTAGTAGATGCGATGACGGGTCAAGATGCAGTGAATGTTGCGGATACGTTTCATAAGCAGTTAGATTTGACTGGGGTTATTTTAACAAAGCTTGATGGTGATACGCGCGGTGGGGCGGCTTTATCGATTCGTAAGATGACTGATGTTCCGATCAAGTTCATTGGTCTCGGTGAGAAGCTTGATGCGCTTGAGATTTTCCACCCAGAAAGAATGGCTTCACGAATTCTTGGAATGGGCGATGTGATGTCTTTGATTGAGCGCGCAGCGGATTCGATGGATGAAGAGGAAGACATGAAAATGGCCGAGAAGATGATGTCTGGTGCCTTTGATTTTAATGATTTTTTAAAGCAGATGAAGATGATGAAGCGTATGGGTGGCCTAGGTGCGATTATGAAAATGTTGCCTGGTGTTGGTGGGAATGTGCCGGAGGTTGATCCAAAGCAATTGGCACGAACGGAAGCGATTGTTTATTCGATGACAGAGAAAGAGCGGAAAGAGCCGAGTGTGATTAATCAAAGCCGTAAAAATCGAATTGCCCAAGGTGCGGGTGTTAAAGTTAACGATGTGAATGCGTTAACTAAGCAGTTTACGGGTATGAAGAAAATGATGAAGCAATTTGCGGGAATGGATGAGAAAAAGATGGAGCGAATGGCTGCCCAGATGCAACGTGGTGGTGCAGGTGGGATGATGCCGCAAGGAATGCCAGGTGGAAATAGAGCTGCTCGCCGCGGCAAAGGGAAAGGTAAGGGGCGCGGTGGATTCAAGTTTTAATAGCAAATAGGTGCAAACTACTCCCTGTCAGTTGATAGGGAGTAGTTTAGTCAAGGAAAGGAATGGACAAGTCATGAAGAAATTAGCATTTGAACAAGAAATAAAAAAACACGAAGAACGACTCCTTAAACAGAACTTAACTTACAAAAGAGTTGGCTACATCAAGCTCGCGCATGTTGCGTTTGTTGCTTTTTTTATCTACCTAATCTTCAATTATAATGATAACCCAATCCCATTTATTGTAAGTAGCATTGTCATTTTCTTGTTAATCGGATTCTGGATTTTTCATGGTAAACTAAAAGAAGAAATCAATTACTCCAAAGGGATGATCCAAATTAATCAGCGTCATCTTGATCGGATAACAGGTGCTTGGTCAGGCTTTTCAGATATCGGATCGGAATTTGTTAACCATGATCATGCTTACGCGAGCGATCTGGATATCGTTGGCAGAAAGTCCATTTTTCAATTCTTAAATACGACGAATACGTGGCATGGTCGTCAGCAATTCGCAAATGATTTACTAGCTCCAAGTTATACAGCTGAAGAAATCCAAAAGCGTCAAGAAGCGATTCTCGAACTAAGCGAAGCGATCCCATTTTCTAACCATGTTCAATACCAGTTCTCTCAAATTGGTGTTCATGTAACAGCTAAATTCATCCCAAAATGGCTCGCCGATAAAACGACTTTTATGAAAAGCAAAGCATTAAAAACGCTCGCTATTTATGCCCCCTTAATCACTTTACTCTTTGCAGGCTTTACCTTTTTAACAAGCATCACTTTTTTGTATTTCCCTGTTCTGGTTCTTTTTGCTTGCCAACTGCTCATCTGGGGCGCATCATTTTTCAAAACATCAAACTACCTCGCGGACATTGCTCATTTGTCTTATAATTTAGATGCTTACACGCAAGTGATCAAAAGTTTACAAGCACAATCATTTAACTCAGAAAAGCTCAAACAAATCCAAGAAGTCTTATCCGATTCTGAAAACGCCGCGATTCTTGCTATTAAAGAGTTAGCACGTCTTGCAAACAGAGCTAATATGAGACGAAATGGCATTGCTTTTGTCATTCTAAACATGACTTTATTATTTGATATCACAACTGCGATTGGTTTTTGCGCTTGGAAGCAAAAATATGCCAACTATGCTGAGGCTTGGTTTGTCAATCTTGGTGAGTTTGAAAGTCTCTTGTCATTCTCAAACTTGCCTAATGTGATGCCTACGACTTGTCTACCGAAGATTGTTGCTGGCAAAACGATTGAAGCAAAAGAGATCGGCCATCCTTTAATTACGAATGACAAGCGCGTGAGCAATGATGTTATGCTCAAAGATCATATTTTTATTATTTCAGGTTCTAATATGTCTGGGAAAACAACTTTTATGCGCACGATTGGCGTCAATTTGATTTTGGCGCGTTGCGGGAGCTTTGTTTGCGCAAAAGATATGCATGTTTCGTTGCTTTCAGTCATTACTTCAATGCGCATTGCCGATAATTTAAGTGAAGGTATTTCCACTTTCTATGCGGAGCTTAGGCGCGTTAAGCGGATGATTGAAATGGCGAAAGAAGCGCCTGATACTTTGTTTTTAATCGATGAAATTTTCCGTGGAACCAATTCGGTTGATCGGTTAGTTGGGGCTAAGACGATCTTAGAAAAGCTCGATGAGTTGCGCGTTGTCGGTATCATTACGACGCATGACTTAGAACTGTGTGACATTGCAAAGACAAAGTCGCGGATTAAAAACTATAGTTTCTCGGAAAGTTACAGTGAAAATGAAATTCATTTTGATTATTTGATGAAAGCAGGAAAGTCGACGACAACCAATGCCAAGTATTTAATGCGGATGATGGACATTATTTAGTGCCGATGTCAATTTTGCGCGTTTTAGATCGAAAATACTATCTTTCAAAATCAAATTCTGCTATAATAAAGACAGAACCAAGGGAAGAATCAGGTGGATGGGTGATTTGGTATGGCAAAACAAGGATCTAGTAGTAAAAAAAGTCGCCTCACAGCGCGCTTTTTTTCAATCTTACTCTCAATCGGAATTATCGTTGTGATCGGTTACTTTTTCTGGCGGCGTACCCATACACAAATTCCAAATCTTCATGGTTGGTATGCAACAGAGGCGATGGCATTTGGACGCATCCATAACATTGACATTACATTTGAATTTGTGTATTCCATCGATATGGCACCGACTTTAGTTGTAAGTCAGTCCATCCCACCAGGCAGTGCCATCACTGAGGATATGGAACTAATCATCGAAATATCAAAGGGAATTGAGGTTAGGTAAATGTTTAAAACAGAAAATGAAGTTACGAATTGGATCTATTCTTTTAGGATCAACAAAGCTAACCGAAATTTGAGCCATCTTCATAGGTTTTTAGCAAGTATCGGTAACCCCCATCTCAAATTAAAAACGATCCATGTCGCTGGAACAAATGGTAAAGGTTCAACAGTTTCCTATCTCTGTCAAGCATTGATGGAAGCCGGCTACAAAGTAGCAACGTTTACCTCACCATTCATCACTTGCTTTGGAGAACGAATGTCGATTAACAAGCATCCAATGCCAGAGACAAAATTAATTCACCATGCAAATCGGCTAAAAGAATTACTTCCCACCTCAACCTCAAAATATACCTCTTTTGATATCATTACGTTGATTTCATTTTTATACTTTTCAGAGGAAAACGTTGACATTGCTATTTATGAAACCGGAATTGGTGGCAGACTTGACTCGACGAATGTTATTATGCCTTTAATAGCTGCCATTACGAATGTCGGGCATGATCATGCTGATGTGCTTGGAGAGACCCAGCTAGAGCGAGCAATGGAAAAACTTGGTATTGTTAAAGAAGGCATCCCACTCGTTACAACAGAAGCGGATCCAGATTTAATATCTGAATTTAAAAAGGTGTGTGCTGAAAAAGAGACCACGCTTTACTTGCCACTTATTCACGCTAAGCTGTTAGCGATTGATGAAACAGGGGCTATCTTTAGTTGGGGACCCTACAAAAAGGTTCAAATTGGCATGCACGGGAGGCATCAGTTTAAAAATGCCCTGTTAGCGATGTTCGTATTGGAATATTTATATCTGTATGGTAAATTTAAAGATGTTAATCCTGCGGCTATTTCAAAAGCGAGATGGCAAGGGCGCTTCGAGCAAGTTCGAATAGAGCCACCTGTTGTCCTAGATGGGGCTCATAATATTGAAGGCATTGAGGCGCTCGTTGATACGGTCAGACTCGTGTACCCGCATCACAAGCCCATTTATGTTTTTAGCGCGATTGGAACAAAGGATGCAAAGACGATGCTGGAAATGTTAGATGCAGATGCTTATAATGTCGTCACAACGGCTGGAACGCATCCGAATTCAATTGATCCTGAAATTTTGGCCAATTACACGAAAGAGGGCTGGTTTGAACACGAATACAAAACAGTCATTAGAGGAGAAATAGAAGAGATGGAAGCTGATCAAGTGCTCATATTTTGTGGGTCTTTGTATTTCATTGCAGATGTTCGGAAGTATTTATTTGGAGATGGGAGGTTTTTGTTATGATTCAGGTGTTATTTGTTTGTCTTGGGAATATTTGTCGCTCCCCGATGGCAGAGGCAGTTTTTAGAGATTTGGTAGAAAAAGAAGGACTTACAAAAGAAATTCATACAGATTCAGCTGGAACCTCGGGGTGGCATGATGGGAAACCAGCACACGAAGGAACGCTTGAAATCTTAAAGAAGTATGAGATTGCATCAGATCAGTTGGTCTCGAGAAAAGTGACAGTACAGGATTTAACTGAATTTGATTATGTGATCGTGATGGATGACAGCAATATGGAGGATCTTGTAGCGTTTGGAAATGCTGCGTCAACAACTCACGTTGGCAAGTTATGTGATTTTATTAAAAATAGTTTGTATGAGAATGTGCCTGATCCTTATTTCACAGGGGATTTTGATGAAACTTATGAATTAGTAACAGCAGGCTGTAAAGGGTTGTTGCGTTTTATTAAGGAAAGAGGGGCTGAAATCGATGAAGCAGATCATCTTGGCTACTAAGAATCCTGGTAAGATTCGTGAATTCAAACAAATGATGAAAAAGTACCCCTTTGAAATACGTTCTTTGCTCGACATTGCGTATGAGAATGAGATTGAAGAAACAGGAGCAACTTTTGAAGAAAATGCGCTTATTAAAGCTCGAGAGATTGCCGCAAAGTACAAAACCACAGTGGTTGCAGACGATTCAGGGTTGGAGATTGATGCTTTAGATGGTGCGCCTGGTGTTTATAGTGCTCGATATGCGGGCGCTACCCCTTATGCGAGCGTTGTTGATCAAAGGGATGGTAGTGTTGTGAGAAGTGATGATGCCAATATGGATAAAGTACTCGCAGAACTTGAAGGTGTGGCTCGAGAGAACCGGAGGGCGCGTTTTGTATGCGTGTTAGTGATGGTGGATGAACAGGGTCATGAAACAGTGGTTCGTGGGACTTGTGAGGGCGAAATTTGGCATCGCAAACAAGGGGAGAATGGGTTTGGTTATGATCCAATTTTCTACTTGCCAGAGCATGAACTTACGATGGCGGAGTTACCAGAGGATGAGAAAAATAAATTAAGTCACCGCGGGAATGCCCTTAAAAAACTAGAAAAGGTCATAGGTAGAGATATATGAAAAAATGGTTAGAAAATTTATTAGGTATTTCTCCAAAGAGCAAAGAGGTAGAACTGGTTGATGCGACCATTAAGCAAAAAGAAGATTTTTTGGCTTTTGCTGGCAAGTTAGAAATTATTATTGTGAGTGATAATCATGAGGCAAAGACTGGCATAGAAAGTGTGTTAGCGCATCACCCAGATGCAGACTATTATTTTCATTGTGGCGATTCTAATCTAGACCCAGCCTCGGAGATGATGAAGCGTTTTATTGCGGTGAAAGGGAATACGGATTATAGTTATGATTTTGAGCCTCAGGTATGGGTTGATTTGCCATCGGGAGAGCGTGTGTTTATGGCGCACGGTGATGGTCATGGGGTGCATCAAGGGATAGAAAGGCTTATTACATGGGTGACGCCTGGTGGTTTTTCTCCAATATTTTCAGATCGGAAAACCCCAGTGACAAAGATTATCTTTTATGGTCATACCCATGTTGTGCATGTTACGATGGAACAAGAGATACTTGTTATTAATCCGGGAAGTATTGCTTTACCTCGTGGGGAGAGCAGAATTCGTAGTTATGCTAGGTTGGAAATTACGCCAGAGTGTTATGATATTCAAATTATAAATGCAATGGATCATACTATCGTTGAGGAATTTCAATTTCCACGAGAATGGCCCCAGCTGCATCAAGACCAAGAATAAGGACATCTGTACCTGTTAAGTCAGCAGATGCAACTAAAAAGACGGTGGTATTTGCGTGAGTCGTCTTTTTTTCGTTGAGGTCATGCATGCCATTGCTTACATGTGCGATCTGGGAGCCGGATTCTGTGACAAAAATTTGCTGGAGATCTGGATGGGTGCTAACGAGTGCATGGATGGTAAAGGGGATGTCTTCTGTTGCTTGTAAGCTTAGGAAAGCGACTTCTGCAAGTGCTGTGTCAGTGGCATAAGTGTAGCCTACTTGTGTGAAGCCATTGATGTTTCTCGTTAGAAATGATAGGGTTAGTTCATCATAGGCATTAGAGGTGATGAGGATATTTCCATGAATGGTTTGGTGTTCGAATAAAATTTCATCTGCATTAAAAACTGGTATTGAATAAGCACGTCCTGTGGCGTGAAAGATAAGTAATGTGAGCGCAGTTGTAACTGCCAAAAATAGGGTTAAAAAATGTTCTTTCATGCGGCAACCTCCAAAATGATGCGTCATCTTCATTGTATGTATACTATTGCAAGAATAGTATGCTATTCCGAGAATAGGGATGAAATTTGATTTTTAAGTTGAAAAAAGCCAGTTGCTCGGGATGCGAGTACTGGCTTATAAATATGCTTTGTTGATTTGCTCACAGACCCAAGCTGTTTGAAGGGCTGTGTTTAAGGTACTAGAGCACTGGCCATCGCCATTTAATTCATCAACAATGGTTTGAATTAAAGGCTGATGCACGTGCTCGGGATGTTCAGTAGGGAAGGTTTGTTTGCCGTTGCTATTTTCGATGACTGGTGCATCAGAGCCAAAGCAAGATAACGTGATCTGACCCTTTGAGCCAACAATTTTGATTTGATCTTGATGGAATCCTGCTACAAAGCACCAATCTGAGGTCATGTGAACCCCGCTTTCAAATTTAAAGAGGGCGTTAATGGTATCTTCTGGTTTGTAAAAACCACCACGATTTGTGATATGACAGCTAACATCAACGATATTCCCTAGCAAATAATTCATAATATCTAGCTGATGAACGCCAACATCCATAAAAATACCACCGCCTGAAATCTCGGGCTGAATGCGCCAAGCTTCGTTTTTCATTTCATCTTCGCTCACTTGTCGATACAAACTAAGATGAGCAAAATAAACCGCTCCAATCACACCGCTAGCGATCAATTCTTTTACTTTTTTAAATCGTGGGAGTTCTCGTCTATAATAAGCAGCAAAAGCTGGCGTGTTGGCTTGTTCAAATATCTGAATCATTTCCAAATGCTCCTCATAACTCATCGCAACAGGCTTTTCAATGTAGCAAGGAATCTTTGCTTCAGCACATTTTGCGGCATATAATTTATGAGAACTTGGTGGCGTTGCGACATAAATCGCATCAACCTGCCCATCTGCAATCATCTCATCAATATCTTGATAAACTTTTTCGATGCCATGTCGCGCTGCATAATCAACCGCCTTCTCATAAGTCCGATTTGTCACACCATAAAGCATTGAATTTGTCGCTTTGTAGAAACCAGGACCACTCTTAACTTCGGTTACATCTCCTGTGCCAACCATTCCCCAACGAATCACTTTCGCCATTTTTTCATCATCCTTTCTGTGTTACAAATATTTTTATTTTGAAAACACCCCTAAATGTAAGAATTTTCGAAATTTGGGTATGTTTTTTTAACATTAATATCTCAAAAATGCCCCTAAATACGTTGTTTTTGAATATTCAGGTATGTTTTGAGGACTATAGAATGCTTAAAACCACCCTAAATCCAGAAAAAATTTATATTTAGGTATGTTTTGTACTCAAATTCATTTTGCGAAAACAAGCTCGGTTTGCTGTGTTTATTAGCCTTGATTTTGCAAGATACAACAACTGATTAGCATTATAAAGCTTTTAGCCAGCAAAGTAAATGTTTTTTTTCGACTTTAAGACTTGGCTGCTGTTCATCGAAATAAAAATAATAGCTTTTTCTCTCAAAATCCTGTATACTTGTACTAATGAATCAACACGCAAGGAGCTGAAAATATGCTGAGTTTACAAGGCAAATATACCGAAGCAAAAGTCTTCACTGATAACATTGATGAAAAATGCATCGCCCAGATCATCGAAGTCTGTAACGAATCCTTTACAGAAGGCTCAAAAATCCGCATCATGCCTGACACACACGTAGGAAAAGGTGCTGTTATCGGTACAACGATGACCATTCATCACAAAGTCGTTCCTAATTTAGTTGGCGTTGATGTTGGGTGCGGGATGAGCGTTGCCAAGCTGAAAATTAGCGAGAAAGATCTTTCTTATGATACACTAGATAAAGCGATTCGCACGCATGTACCAAGCGGTTTTAATATTCGTAAAAAAGCGCACCCGTATGCGAAAGAAATTAGTTGGGGTGATGTGATCGCACCAGTTGATTTTGAGCGGGCCAAGAAAAGTATCGGTACTTTAGGTAGCGGAAATCATTTTATCGAACTGAATAAAGGGTCAAGTGGCATTTATCTGGTGATTCATAGCGGCTCAAGGAATTTAGGCAAGCAAGTTGCAGAACATTATCAAGAACGTGCCTATAAGGAATTGAAGCGTCAAACTGAAAGATTACGCGATGAGCTCATTGCTGATTTAATGAAAAATGGCCGTCAAGATGAGATTAAAACTGAATTAAAGAAATTGAATGTTCAACCCGTTAACAAGCATTTAGCTTATTTAGAAGGGCAGGGTTTTGATGATTATCTTAATGACATGCGCATTGCGCAAAAATTCGCCTCTCTTAATCGAAAAGCCATGATAGAAACGATCACGACTAATATGAATTGGGATATTATCGAGACTTGGGAATCTATTCACAATTTCATTGATATCGAGCAGATGATTTTGCGCAAAGGGGCGACAAGTGCTGGGAAAGATGAAAAATTATTGATTCCGATTAATATGCGAGATGGGTCGATTATTGCAGTTGGAAAAGGAAACCCAGACTGGAATTATTCAGCTCCGCACGGTGCAGGACGGGTAATGTCGCGAAGTCAAGCTAAAAACCAAGTGAAATTTGAAGATTTCCAAAGAACGATGAAAAATGTTTGGACAACATCGGTAAATAAAAGTACCATTGATGAATCGCCATTTGTTTACAAGCCAATGGAAGAAATTTTGGCAAATATTGGTGAGACAGTAGATGTCGTTGATATCATCAGACCATTGTATAATTTTAAAGCATAGCATTCAAAGCATTGAGGAGAAGGAGTCGAACAAGAATGATTTATTTGAGTAAAGAGAATGATCGGAAAAAGCGCACTATAAGTGGTATCATCAGAGGGCTTACGAGTGGTATTGTGACTGGTGGGATTGTGGGTGCTCTCATGTTTAATCTTAATTTGAATGACATCTGGCGCATTGGAGTCCCAGCTGGCATTGGCGTTGTTGTGTTTGTCATTTACTATTTTTCTAGCAAGTCATTGACTAGGCAAAAGTTTGAAATCATGGCTCGTCAAGAACGACTACTTGCTTTTGATTTCGATCATGAAATGGAAAAGTATCAAATTGGTAAAAATGTAAAGCAATTTGAAAATGAAGACTGGTTTATCGATCGGACATCGTCGTCAATTCTTAAAGATACTTGGGTTTATCATGTTGATTTCATTAGAAAGGTTGATGGGGATGAAGTTGTTTTCATCACTGGCGAAGTGCTTCTTTTGCCTGATCCGATCCGTTTTCATTTTGTCGATTGGCTGAAAGAGAGTAAAGCGAAGCGTCCTAGTGTATCAGAGGTAGAGCGTATACCTGATCAACCTTATGCGCCTTTTGTTATTGAGGAGTCCGCTGGGAAGTATACCTTGGTTTATGAGATTTCAGGCTTCAAAGCGGGGTATTTTGAATCAATTGACAAGTATGATGAGACTATAAGAGGGGATATCTATGACTGGGAAAGCTTGGTTGTTACTTATTTGAAGTTGAAAGCGAGTCATTTAGCGGAAAAAATAGGCTTTAACTCGGATTACACCGAAAGTATTCTTCGCCTCACCGCTACTGATTCGTCAATATTAGAAGAATTTGCTAAAGGGTTTAGGGATATGTGTGACGATACTGCTGCCTTGATGCAATTATTACACTATGATGATGTAGCGGATGAGGATTGATGACATGAAGCAAATAGTAGAGAAAATAAATTATAACGCCCCTGTAACCCTGAGTTTTACTTTTGTTGCTTTAGTTGTCCTTTTAATTGATTCTCTTAGCGGCAGCAGTCGACTTGCGGTTACTTGGTTTGCTTTGCGCCCCACTTTTGATGTTAATAATTTATTCCGAATGGTGACTTACGTATTCGCTCATGCAGATTTTAACCACTTCTTCGGTAATTTTAGTATTATCCTGCTCATCGGTCCTTTGATTGAAGAAAAATACGGCTCTCGAAAGCTACTCTTTATGATGCTCGCAACCGCACTAATTACAGCAATCATTCATATCATCTTCTTTAACACATGGGTTATTGGTGCTAGTGGTATTGTGTTCATGCTCATTTTATTAACGCCTTTTACGAATATGAAGACGGGAAAAATCCCACTGACATTTATTTTAATCGCTTTTATCTACATTGGAAGAGAGATATTTTTAGGCTTGAGCGTCGTTAATAATGTTTCTCGTTTTGCGCATATCATAGGCGGTATTATCGGAGCAGTTATTGGCTATTTTGTTCAGAATAAAGAAAATTAGAATGAGGACGTGTTTATGGTGCAGAAAAAATTAATTGCATTAGATATGGATGGAACGTTGCTTTCGTCTAACCATGAAATTTCAGCAGTGAGTAAAAAGGCGATCAGAGCTGCTCAAGCTGCAGGGCATATGGTGATGATTTGCTCGGGGAGAGCGCACGACAGGTTGCTTGTTACACTTGAAGAAGAAGGGCTTGGTGACTTACCTATTTCAGCAAGTAATGGGGCAATTGCTTTGGTTGATGGGGTCGTTATTGATCGTATTTATATGAATCGTGCCTCTGTTAAAAAGATGTTTGATTGGTTAGATGCACGTCAATATCCATTTCAGATTTTTACAGATGATGGCTTTTATCGACCTGAAGGATTTATTGAGGGTGCAAAGCATGAATTTATAACAACAGAGCGTGTCAAGCATCCGCATTTTAATGATTTGAAGAAAATGGAGACCTATTTAAAAAGCTCACCAGCGACGTATGTCAGTCAGTTTTCTGACATTTTGGCAGAAGTTCCGCTGTTTAAAATTTATCTTTATTCACCTCATATGGCTAAGAAAGCTGCTGCTGTAGAATTTGCTAAATCAATAGCTGGTTTAACGATTACTTCTTCTTTCGAGGATAATGTTGAAATAACCGATCTCAAAGCGAACAAAGGAACAGGCCTTGCAGTCATTGCGAAACATTTTAATATTCTGATAGAGGATACGATTGCAATTGGTGATAACTATAACGACCTCGGCATGCTAGAAGCTGCTGGTTTTTCCATTGCTATGGGAAATGCTGAGGAGGGGATTAAGCGAATTACAGATGCTGTTACGTTGACGAATAATGAGGATGGCGTTGCTTATGCGATTAATAAGTATGTGTTAGAGCGAGGATAGTTAAGAAATGTTTCAAATATGTGACATGCAACTTAAAAGATTTTGAAAACTCAAAGATGTTATCTATGTATTGTGGATAGCGTTTTTTTGTTTGTCGGTGCTAGGTAAACAAAAAAGAGGTAGGAAATTCATACGAATCTCCCACCAACAGTATTCACTAAACAGTGAGATTTCTTCGGCGCATTCTAATAAACAAAAGCGTACAGCTTGCTACAAGCATCACCAATAATCCGATCAGAACAAGCAATTTGTTAACCCCAATCCCACCTAGTATTGGCAGCTCAAATTCGGTCATGTTACCGAGAAAATAAACACCATCGTAGCTACGGAACGCAGGAACAAAATCCCCCTCAGCTGTAATGGTAACCTCACCAGCCTCATCAATCTCTAGCAACCAATGACCCCGCGGAATTTGATGCCCATCTGGCGCATCAACCTCAATGAGTCGGTAAGTGCTATCTAACATTAAAACCAAAAACTCCACTAACCCATTCTCATCACTTGTTTCGGTATGAACGAGCAACCATTCGCCACCTTCATAGCGATGAATCTCAAACACAGCCCCTTCTAAAAACAGCGCATCCTCAAAATTGGTGTAGATTTGCTCATCCATCTTAAAGAAAGTGAACGATGTTAGCTCAATCAATCTATTTCCAACCAACCACGCCTCATCATGAAGCAAAAATTCAACATCTTCATACGGATTTCCGTCTTCATCTAAACGACGGGTGATCATCACTGTTCTATCGATCGCGATTTCAATGTACCAATCACCTGCTTCTCCCGCTGGATCATGCCCTTTTGGTAATCTAAAGCCAACAGGCGCTACCGTTTCTCGTAACCTAAACGAATTTCCTGATGGCAAGCCACCAAATCTGACTAAACCATCCTCATCGCTTTCTACATCGGCTTCAAGTAAAACCCATGCTCCTGCTTCCAAAATATAAAGATTAAATCTCGCACCAGAAAGAGGGGTAGCCTCCTCAAAATGGGTGTAAAGTAAGTTATCCATCTTTGTAAATTCAAAATCCACAACAGAAACCCATCTTGCGTAAAGCGTCGTATCTGCTGTAAGTGACGTCTCAAAATCGAATGCTGCCCCATCAGCCGGAGCTGTAAACCATCCTTCGAAACGATAACCTGCTCGCGTAGGGTCTTCAACTGGTCTCAACACGCTCGCACCATGCCTCATCGTTACAGCTTGAAAATCAGCTTCGCCCACACCACCTTGCAAATCAAAAGTCACATCCAAAAAGCGTGGCTCCAAGACGATTCTAATATAGCTATTTCCTACTGAATCCGTGACCAAAAGCTCATCAAGGATACCCGTATAAGCATTAATCTCGTGCGGATAAAAGCCTGCTGCATCAGCTTCTAGGATATTAAACCCCTCATCACGCATGGTGAATGTCCCGAGACGACCTGCATGAGGGTTAAGTTCATTTTCATTGTGTACTAAAGTGGCATGCTCAATGATAACATAGTTATCGGGCGCCATTCTTTCAACAATCCGAACCTCAACTTCACGAAGCCTGACGAGCGGAATAATAAGCGTTTGGATCAGATGAGGATCGCCTCTTTCACCGGACTCGATCGCATCCTCAAGCTGCAGGAGTCTCGCATCACGCGCACCTGCAGTGGTCCCCTCATTTGCAAACGTAAAGAGCTGACCTAGCTGATCTGATCTTGCCTCATCAATATTGACCAAAGGTTCGAACCATCTTAAGAAATCGGCAACTTCTAATCCAAGTGCAGGTACAAATTCTCCTGATAGATCGGTGACGCTAAACGTTGTATCCTCAGCAAGACCTTCGACGCGGATATGCGGGGTAGGGGTTGCCAGCTCACCAAGTGTTTCAGCCTGATTCCTAATGATCGTACTAGCGCCGGTTCCCGTTGTATTGGTGATTGGATACACAGGATGATGAACAGCCGTATTCGTATTGATCCGTGTTTCTGAGTGATGTGGCTCATTATGAATATCAAGCTCAATGATTGGCATGACCCCAGCACCAGCCGCGTTCGTTCCATCAATACTTAAATTGCGGAAGGTCATATCACCATCCTCATCGATGCCTGTTATTTCAACAAAGCGGAAATACATGATTGGTAAGCCTAAATTTTCGACATAAAGATCTAAATCTAAAATTGGTTCGTAAACAGAAGAGCCAATGATATTTGCTGTGAGAACCGTGCCTGCCATGCGGTTGATTAAATGTTCGAATCGAAGTGATGCAAGTGTATTTGTCGTATGTTGTGGTGCAGTTGCTGTGAATGTGTCGCCCCACATGGCATGTTGCACTTCAAAATGCCCACTTGGATACGCATTCCCTGTTTCAACAGTACTCGTATGGGGTGTACCAGTACCAAAGTTGTGACCAGGCGTATGACTCACATGCTTTAAACTTGGATCAAGCGCAAGAAAACTCCCTGGTGTATGATCTGCACGAACAGGAAACCCAGCTCTTGCATTTAGAGGTGGAATCACGTTACCTGCTGTCCCTGGCGGTCCGGGCATAAGTGCAGGCGCATAATCAGGTTCATCTATACCTT
>Ga0131853_10007549_pt1 | contig 19715 bp, 9 predicted proteins | sample TergutLab28metaG_FD_92764 | JGI IMG/M metagenome (GOLD analysis project Ga0131853, IMG submission 92764) | Labiotermes labralis P1 segment gut microbial communities from Petit-Saut dam, French Guiana - Lab288 P1 (version 2) (version 2) | ecosystem: Host-associated > Arthropoda: Insects >... | reverse complement strand
TGTAGCCTGTCACCATGTCGCTATAACCCAATTGGTGTTTAGTCACGTACTCCAGACGATAAAGTAAGTCATTCATTAGCCAAACGAATGGAGCAAAAAAAATAAGCAATATATAGTCGCCACCACAAACTTACTGCCTGTGTTCAAACAGCCTCATAAAAAATGGATACATGTGGTTTTCTCTCAACCAGTAGATCAGTCGGAGCATGAAGCTGGAAAAACTTCTAGTGTGGTGCTAAAAATGAGTGAAATCTCCCAAAATATATTGAGAGCGAAATATTTAAACGGCTGAGGCTGTGGCTGTCCTAGAGGGTAGGACAGTCGAGCCTTGAGGGAGCGCGGAGGTATTTAAATGCCATCCTAAACGGTAGGACGCACGAGCTGTAAAGGTTAAGGACTCTTTTACTGTGAGATTGTAGGCATCATGTTCATCTGAATAGCCCAGCATCACATCTCAAAAGACAGCAAATTTCAGCCACCAGTCTTTGCTATTGTGTGTCTGATTTTATCAAATTTCCAGACGCAGTTGGTTCGGCCACATGCTATTGCTGCTGTCCTTAGAAATGTGACGTTTAACCAGGATAGCTACAAGAGTTTTATTGACCTGCAAGACAAGTTGCATCAGAATATAGGCAGGAAACGCTCTTTAGTTTCCATTGGAACTCATGATCTTGACACGATTGTGGGTCCCTTTACATATGATGCAAAGCCACCTGGTGACATTAAATTCCAACCTTTGAACCAAGACAAGGAATACACAGCAACTGAACTTATGGACTTGTATTCAGTGAGTACTCATAACAGTAAATGGAAATATGTCAGGAGAATTAGACAGGTAGTCTTTGTGTGTGTAGTGATAAATGGTTGTGTGGAGTGTGAAAATGTGTAGAAATGTGGAACTAACTTCTTGTCTGATGACATGGTCTGTTCACTTACCCATTCGGCAATAGCAAGAAGAAGGTATTTGATTTTCTAACAGACTGACTGACAGATGGACTGATTAAGATTGAGTCTGTCACTGACTGCCTACTATAGTGCTCTGGCAGTTATTGCATATTTCTTGTTGTATGGGAAACCTAACAGCTTATCATACTGTGATCATGAAACCCTCTTCATAAACATTCTCTGTTCTCATAGTTTCAAAGGAACTGAAGTGAAGTATATGTGAAGCACTCTTGCTCAAGCCCAGTGGTTACAATTACGTGTAATATATGTAAATCACTTGCAAAGTTTGGAACTTTAAATTTAAATTTTAAAACTAAAATGTTTGAGTTTATTACACATGGTTGATTGTGAGCGTCTTGATTGATGAACTGAATGTACATTGATTTGTGACCTACTTGTTGCATTGTTTGTTTTGACCTGTCTTTTTTAGACTCATGCCCAACTCAAGCAGTACCTTCATATCATCAAGGATAGTCCACTGTATCCAATCATTTATGATAAGAATGGTGTTGTTCTCTCTATGCCACCAATAATTAATGGAAACCATTCAAGAATAACACTTAATACAAGAAATGTATTCATTGAGTGCACTGCATTGGATCTCACAAAGGTATTTGATATTATACATCTTCCATGCAATACATACATGTAAAGAATGTATTTATTTCCAAGTAATTGCACATATGCATGCAATTAATGCAGAATAAATATACTACAATAAGTGTCAAGCACATCTGTGCTCTTTCTGTGTAATATTCTTGCCCACTGAGGTATGTTCAGTAACTGTCATGCCAGAGTCAAAGAGCACACCAGCATAGTGTGTGAGTTGAGAGAGATAAGTGGTGCAAAATTGCGTGAAGAACACTATGCCATTTTTAGTTTGCCTTCTCATTTCTTTCAGCACATTGTGCACATGTCTTTGGTATTTCTTGTTACCTTTTTCCATTGTTAGTACTTGTTTTCTTCATTTATTTAGTGTATGTGCTTGTTGTCTTTTTCAATGTTCATCTGTAATTGGCGTCCCAATTTCGTCAAGCATTGTAACAAATTAATAATCAATATCACCACTGCCATTGCCCCAAACCATTACAGCACACTTGTTTGTGCTGCTGCTGCTGCTACGTACATGGTTGTAGTGGTAATTTAGTAATAATCATTAGATATATATTTACTGCTTTTTCTGTCAGTATATTTGATCTATTCACATTAATTTTGGTACAGAGAATTCTAAACTTTGTTAATACTCTCCTAATCTGCATCTCAAGAGCCAGCAGATCTCATTGAGACCGTGATGCTGGACAATGTCAGATGTTATAAATTGTGCTGGTTGTATTTTTCAGGCTAAGATTGTTTTGGATACCTTAGTATGCATGTTCAGCCAATATTGTGTGTGCAAATACACTGCAGAATGCTGTGAAGTTGTGCTTCCTGATGGGACAGTCACAAGATATCCTGAGCTTTGTTATCGTGAAGAAGTCGTGGGCGTACAGAAAACCAACAGATATATAGGCATAAGGTGAACGACTTTTCTTTTTTATTATTGCTGTTTGTATTTTAAAATAATTCCTGCAGTTCTAACCCTGTTACATGGCAGCATGAATATAGTACTCCTAGTTACATGATAGCATGACCATTGTGCTTCTAGTAACATTTTAGCTTGGCTGCAGTAGCCCTAGTTACATTATATTGTGACCATAGTGCTCCTAGTTACATGATAGGTTGACTGTATTGCCCCTTGTTACATGATATTGTGACCACTGTGCTCTTAGTTACATGATAGGTTGGATGTTTTGCCCCTAGTTGCATAGTAGTGTGACTGAAATGCTCCTAGTTACATGCTAGGCTGGCAGTATTGCCCCCAGTGACATGGTAGTGTGACCATAATGCTCCTAGTTGTATGTTAGGGTGGCTGTATTGCCCCTGGTTAGATGGTAACATGACTGTAGTACCCTTAGTTACATGATAGTATTCTAATGCTCCTAGTAACATTTTAGCTTGGCTGCAGTGCCCCTAGTTACATGATGGTTTGTCTATAGTGCCTGTAATTATATGACAGTGTGACTGTAGTACTCCTAGTTATGCAATAGCTTGGCTTTTGTACCCTTAGTAACATTTCCTCTTCCAGACATTCCACTTGTTGTTTGTCATAATTTCTGGGAAGACTCAGTAAAAGCAGTACTTCTGCGAAGTGTACTTTAAGAAACAGTGGAGTAAATATGCATTCATGAAAACTGTCAAGGGCACCTAGAAGTATGAGAAGTAATAGCCAGTATCACTCTGAAGAGAGTTGAAAAATTTTATTCATATGTTAAAATGTCATTAAAAATAATGCAGTAAACAACTGAACAAAAAATCTGTATGTTGCAGCAGAGTTTTACAACTGTTTTTTGTATTGTTTGGAATAGGAAATTCAATAGAGGTTAATTATATTGTGTACAGTATACTGCTTCCCTTGTTTGACATGCGGATATCCACTGTGAAGGATGTAGGCGGACAGTATTAGAGATGAAGCATTTAGTAACAGACAAGACAAGAGGAACTCCTGCATACAAAGGAATTAAACGGGGTTTGAAAGTACAGGTAGTCCATACATGTAGTGTTGGTCAAGTTAAGGATATAAAATTATGTGCGTATGTTACACATGGACAAAATATGGCATGGTGAATGGGGACAACAGGAACTAGGTGGAGAGACAAAGTGACAAAAGATATACAAATGGAACATGAAGAGAGCAGACACAAATACAATTTGATTATGGCTGAAGGATAGAGAAACATGTTGATAGGAGATAGATAGGTTCAAAACATACTGTATGTGTATCATTCATTTGCATGAAGTACTCCATACACTTACATTACTTTGCCTTCCTTGCCCTCCAAAACTGAGTATGACATTCTTGTTTCCCCTCATTCAAGCTGTATGTCAACCCAATCATAAGTTCTTGGTAGGGTACCTTAACCATACAGTTAATCACAAACAGTTCGTAATGTAAAATCCGCTTCTCTACCAATACTTTTTAGTGTCCAGATATATTCCTTAAAACTTCATACACTTTGCAAGTTACTGTGTTTGGTGAAAATATATCCATGCTGGCCTCACGGTTTCTCTACTGAGTTGGTATGGGTGTAATTGATCTGTGTGGTGTTTTTCTCTTTCCATATCTTATTTCTGCAGAAGAGAAGTTCTGATGATGATGTCACAACACAAAGAATCACACTGTTCTTACATAGTTCAAAACACATGTTTGTAGGTGTATTAAAGAGTGGCACAGTCATTACATTCGCTGTAATAGGTCACAAAGCAAATTCTTTGAAGTGAACAGCATGGGAGGTCAATCAAATGCCTGAAGTATTATGATAAATATGCATTCTCCTCACATTTTAACACATACGTTCTTTAAGGTATCACATCCACATATACCAAATGCTAAAATGGCTGTTATAGACTTTATTTTAAGATTTTAATATAGTTTATTATAATTATTTTGCACCAGTGAACCTGCAGACAAAATTGCCAAACTGTTGACTAAAATGTGTCTGAAATCAGAGGTAGCCAACTCAAAAGAGGAAGTAATAGTTGAAGTTCCACCATCCAGACATGATGTTATTCATGCATGTGACATATATGAAGATGTGGCAGTTGCTTTTGGCTACAACAACATCAAGAAAACCTATCCAGAAACGTCTACAGTTGGAACACAGGTATGTCTAGTGGACACCATAAAGGCCTATGGGAAAGTGAAGGTATAGTTTGGCTGACTGTAAATGTCAACACTGTAAGGTGGTGAATGGTCAGCTTCATGCCCTGGCCACTTTACCCCTAGGGAAAGAGCCTGCACTACCCATAGAAGAGGAGGCTCTAGAGCCAGTCTGGTTGCATTTGTGAAGATTGCTGATATTACCAGGAATTAAAACATGATTACTTGGCCAGGCCATATCCTAGTCTTTGTACTTTTCTCTTGCTTGCTTCAAACTTCCATACGTTTCTGTTAATAAAATCCATTGATTAAATGGCACTATTACCATAGTCTACTATTGCAAGCAATTTTGAGTCATATTTGTCCTGATGCCATCACTGTAACTTATTTCCTTCAAGTATGTTAATATTATCATCACCTTCTCACTCTTGTCAGTGAACTTCGTCTGTGTATGGGAAGTAGACTATTGAATGTTTAATTAATATACTTGTGCAAGGATATGTAGATTGTGTGCATTTTGTTTGGTTATTCATTCTTTCAGACATACATGTATGTAATTACCAAAACACACCCATGAATCCTGGGTTGATGATTGATTGATTGATTGATTTTAGGCTCATTCACAAAGTTGCAGAAACACCTTTCAGCTTTTCATGTCTGTCTGTCTGTCCATCCACCTGTCCACATAGAAAAATTTGGCTCCAATTTTACAGATTTCTTTCACCTTTATGCTGGAGACTTTTATTAAAATCTGTCAAGAAGAGCCACATTTGGCTAAAATCAGACCAAAATATCAGGCACTTGACATGAAGACCTAAGTACTTGTTATATTGCTGACAGCAAGGTAGGTAGCTGAATAATACAAAAAAGACTTTACTGTTGTTGTAATTCTGTTCATTTATTTAATGATTCTTTTTCAATTGCATTTACTGTATTGCATCAGATTGTAGTGTGACTCAGAAATTTGAATTTGAGTAGATACGAAAGGAAATGATAACACTCTATTTGAGGGTACTGTTGCAGCAAATTTGTGTAGGTACAGAGGGAACCCATAAATACCTCAATCACGATTAATGATCTCAGGGTGAGACTTGACCCTAGGAAACAGGTATGCTATTCACTGTATTTTGATATTCATTGTAAGTCCTGAAATACGAAGATAGTTAATTCCATTTGTGCCTCTGATGTCATGGATACTGGCTTCTTCATAAAATATAACACACATCTTCTTTCTGTATTATAACCATTATTTTTTTGTTCCATCTACTTTTAATTATTTGTAGTTTTCCATTTATGCAGTTTCCACTCAACAAGTTGTCTGATCAGCTGAGAGAGCAAATAGCCCAAGCTGGTTTCACTGAAGCATTGACTTTCTGCCTGGTATGTATATTATACTCCAACTGCTCTGTGCAAACTACTCATAAACTTGACATGTTGGATTGGTATGTCAAGTGTCGCTCACAACATATAGTGGTTCTGTACTTGGCAGTAGTGCGTTTGGCTAAATTATGGCAGTTATCTCTACCGTTTGAATTTTTTCTGTCATGCCTTGCAGGGAGGTGGCCTTTCTGTATCATTTAAGTACACTGTAGGGCCCATAACTTGAGACTTGCAAGGTTAAAAGTGGGGGCAAAGAGGAGGGAAAAGGAAGCCAGGGATGTAAAGTCAGTACCTGTCTGAATGCACTGCAAGTCCATTTAAAGCACCAGTCACAAACACACAGGCTGCTGGAATAGTTGAAAACATATTTGTGTAGCATGTAGATGATAAATGTTTGCACACAGATTGTACCTGCTGACCTATGTTGTCTTCCAAAGCCACACAGTTTGCATTCCTTAAATACCTTTCAAGTCTCAAGTTATCAGTAGACAGCAGCTTGAGACAATTGTGTGCTATCAATATATTATTTTGTTGTGTCTATTCTTTTAATTCTAAGAAGATGGGGATTAAAAATACCTTATTGCAGATTTAAACAATGACAACACATACAGAGAAGGCCATTTAAATGCCCTCACAAGTTGTTAGAAAGATAATTAGGAAACATTATTGAACATTAGTGATAGTTCAGAATATAACCTTTGGAGCATTCATTTTCATCATCGGTGCCAAGTAGCCATTGTAACCTCACACATCTGTTGATAATGGAGAGAACTGACATTTCTCAAAAGCACATTGGAAAGTGGCAAATGTTGCAGCACTTTAAAAGCTTGTGCTGTGACATATAAAGAATTAGGGTAGATAGGTGACATCTAGTGGATACACAAGGAAGGTTGTTCCTGTGCATAATAATCATCACACCATGATTGTGTGTAGGAGAGTGGGGGTGTAGTTGCATTTATTCACTAGGTGGAGGTGAGTGCATGGCTTTTCATGCTATGCCCACTTAGCCAGTGGACCCCCCTCACCTCCTCCAGTACCCATTGGATTGTGAAGTAAGTGGGCCCCAGGGCCAGTCTGGACATCATGGACAGAGAATTCTTTTGCCACTGCCAGGAATAAAACAATGTATCATTGGTTGTCTAGCCTGTAGCCTAGTCATTTTACCAGTTAGGACAAAATATTTTGACAGTTTTTATCATTTCTCACAAGCATGGAAATGTCAGATTTTTCAACTTACATTAAGCTACTCGAGTTAGAACACTGCAACAAGAGTGCCCTGACTTGAGCATCTCTTGCCTTGCTTAGTTGTGAGTATGTTAAAACACAGCTGACCAGGTATTGTAAACTGATTTAACACCAGCTCGGAGTTGTCAAATTGGGCCGTAATTATAGACGGGTACTAAGTTACAAACCAACTCAGTGTCTAGTTCAAGTCGTGATAGTTTTATTTTTATATTTATTTGTGATGTTTTAAAGGATGAGAGAGTTTTTTTTTTTTGCAAGTAATTTACACATTAAATTACAAGTAATTTAATGTGTAAATTAATTAGTAAATATGTATTTCCAAATTCAAGCACTGTAATGATTGTTAATAGCACTTTGCAGCTGTATAAATGATATTGCATCATAAGGTAAGACAGTTTCAAATTATTGTGATTGCTTAGAATGTTGATTGAAGTGGCTATTAAACGTTATGGTACTTAGTTGGTCTCTGTGCTGAGATTTAAACTGGCGACCTCTTGAATACAGTGTAGAAGTGCTGACCAGTATGTTATGGCACTGGATGATAATGCTGGCAGTAAATGTTTAACTAAATACTGGGTTTAAGACAGTAATCTGGGTTGAGACTGCAGCTAGATACTAGCACCGACACTGTAAGTAATGATCTGAAAATCTGTTCAAGCATCTGCAGTGTGCTTATATGACAGTTGTGTTATGTTTTCTGTACACAGTGCTCAAGAGATGATGTAGCTACAAAACTTGGGAAGGACATAAAGGCTATTCCTGCTGTCCATATCTCCAACCCAAAAACCCTAGAATTTCAAGTAGCAAGGACTAGACTGGTACCTGGCCTGCTGAAAACCCTAGCAGCAAACAAAAATATGCCACTACCATTGAAACTGTTTGAAGTTTCAGATGTAGTCCTCCTAGACAAGGAAGCAGGTAAGTAATTTAACAGCCATGTCAGATGCCTTCGATTTGTACGTTACCTTGCCACTTGTTGGACCCTGGTGCATGCATGTCTTCAAGATGTGCATAAAAAAATTTGGTCTTCAACACACAAATTAATTTACTTCAGTCACAATCTTCATCGATCCCAGAGCAGTTCCTGTGGGATGTGTTGTGGGCAGAGTGATACTGGGACAGTTTTTTCCTCCAAGTACGTCTGTTCCCACTGTCAGATATAGTTCCACCAGTGCTGTGTATTCATGTTCGTTCATCTACAATAGACACTATAAACTGAAGCTACTGACTGTCACTAAAACACAAATCACTTTCTTCATTACCCAGTTGTAGATTGTAAGAACTTAATACAGTTTTGTCATTAGGAAGATACATTTCTTTTTCATACTGTGTTTACAGCATATAATGATTGCTAGTGTTATTTCATTCAGTTCTTAAATAGAAAACCTGGTAATTAGACAGGTTCAAACTACTTTCTGTGAACACCAGATATATCATAAACCAAGCCATTCTGCTCACAGATTCTGTACTCTGTTCACTTTTATTCAAATGTCATCAAAGATACTGGAAGCTGTTAGAGATGTGTTTTAAGCTGGCCAGAAGAAAGACATCATGCAATAGTGTGTCACCTTACTGTATGTTCAAGCCCAGGTCATGAGACAATTCCTGAGTATGTAAAATATAATATATATATATATATATATATATATATATATATATCTCCAGAGTAAACCCCTCTTTAAGGTGTTTTTTCTGGAAAAATGTAAGGTATTTGACTTACTAAGTGGGAAAATATCTGAAAAGGGTAGACCTGAAAATTATACTGTTTTGTTATTCTGTATTGGAATTAATGTTCCCTTTACTAGAATATCATTCTATATGAATTCCACATTTAGTGGTTCTTTTTCATAATCAAACAATATATGAAGTCTTAACTTCTTCAGTAATAATAACACGTTCTTGAACACAAGACAAGGTACGTTTTTGCGAGAACAGCTGGTAAATTAAGAGCCCCTTTCTTTCTGGGGCTTTTCCATATTTACTGATTCTACCATACGTATATTTTGCTGTTCACATACAAACTGGTTACTGTGTCTTGTATTTTACATTAGCACAGAATTGCAAAGCTCTTCAACAGCTATTTGCAAGGAAAATTTTAAGTGCCATCCACCATGTTTGTATTGTGTAGTGTTTGTTAAACTGAGAACAGCTGACATTCTATACTGGCCTTAGATGTGGTAGTCATGCTGACCACATGTTCAGTAATTAATGCCTGTGCAGGATGATGACTGTACACAAACAAAAGTATATAAATTATGCTCACTTAATACTTCAGGATATTGAAATTAAAGTGTAAAACTTATGGTCTAAATATACTCCATTAAACTTGTGCTGTTTCACTTTGTGCTCATAAATAACACATGAGCTGTGATGTTGACTCATGCTGTGTGAAATGTATGTGTGGAAATGGATGGCATTGCAGTTAGAATGTGATGTTATTTCTTGGCATGCATGTCCCTAGTTTGTAAATGAGTTTCTTTGCCAGTGATCTGTTGGGGAAACAACTTTTGATGTGAATCTTAAAACTGGTAGCATTATTTTACTACTGTCTGTTGGTAACATAATGAATAAATGGAAAATCATTTAAGATTTTGAACAAAAACATTTGAAGCAGGTGAAAAATTCTTTCCATTATGATATTGTATGCTTTTTATGTGGGAAATATATTAAAAGGGCACTATATTCGTGTGTATGTGGGAAGTTTTTGATACTAAATTATTCTGCCTTCTTAAGCAGGAAATAGTGGGGATGTCTTACAGGGGTTGACTGCATAAGGCAAGAATTTTTCATGATTTGTCCTCGGAAAAGTTATGTAAAAATGTTAAAATGTTCACAAATGAGGCAGGGATTTTTATGACTGCCATGGGTAGATAGGTACTGAAAATCACTCGTGGTACAGTGATCATAGATGTTATTGTACACTGCTGATTTACTGATATGAAGACAGCTCATTTCAGTTTGGATTATCGAAATGAGAAGTTGCTAGAATTAAAATATCGTGTCATAGTCATGGGTCACCATATTGAAAGAAAGAAAAGGTACAACAACATCTAAAATACCAATGATTGCAATGCGGAATTTAATATCTGCATCATGGAACAGAATGTACAACACTGGAGAAGACAAAATGACCTAATTGTTTCCTGGATGACAGTTGATTGATGAAGCTTTTTTCTGGTAAAAAGCAAAACTTCTGGTCTTGTGACTAATCTCCTTAAGTGCCAGATTATCAGGATTTATGAATTATTGGATAGTGGATTAAGGGTATTTTGCTATATGTGCTTTCTATTTGTTTTATGAAAACTGCTGCTGGTTTCTATGTTGGATTATATCATAAACATAATTAATTATGTGTGACTGTTAGCACTTGCTGCAGATATGGCAGCTTAATGTTAAGAAATAAACTTGTTACTATAAATGTCAGTGACATTGTTAAACAAAACTGTGTGATGGAGAGCATAATTACATTGAATCAGGCTGTTAAAATTCATTGTATCTCAGTTACAGAATGTGTGAAAAGACCCCATTCTAGAGACTGGTGAATGGGGAACTCTTTTTCTAATGGCATGTACATAATCACATAACATATGATAGAACTGGTATGAATTGTGGACTGACAGTGGCATAGGAGACAGCATTCAGGTTCATCATTCATAAACCTACCATATGATAACTTCTGTAGTTGATACAGCATCTTAAAATATTCAAGTTGCTAACTACCTTTGAATAATTGCTTAAGGTCCGAAGTATGTTTATTGAGATGCTGAGAAACATGATGATTATGTTTATGGCAATGGTGGCAGTGGCGGTAGTATGTTAGTGAAGTGGTAAAGTTCACCCTATAACTTTTCATAAAGCCACAGAGGAGGGATAGAGTTATAGTTCTACACTTTCTTTCACTTTGGCGCTAGATGGGGATGGATGGTCAACACCACACCCCGACTGCTTTACTCCTGGGAAGGGGGCCCAGTACCTATTGTACAGGAGTCTGGGTGGGCCTTTGGGCTAGTGTAGGCAGGTATGGAAAATGTTGCCTGCACCAGGGTTTGAACCTCATACTGTCCAGCCCATAGCAGTTCATGATACCAATTGGTATGGGCATGAACAAAATTCTTAGAATTATGGTCTTTTTAATTAGGTGACCTTATATTGCACTATGTAATAGGAGGAATTGCATACAAAACATTGAATATTGTTGAATATTGCAGAAGTTGGTGCTAGGAATGAGAGGCGTGTGTGTGCTTTAAACTGCAACAAAACTCCTGGTTTCGAGATCATTCATGGCCTTCTTGACAGGCTCATGCAGTTGTTGGAGGTTCCAAGAAGTAGCAACAAGGATGGGATTGGTTATTACCTTAGAGCTGTTGATGGTACGTAATCCATAAGTGTGCTGATTACAGGAAATTGTTGGGAAAAGCTCTGGTACTCTTCAGAGATGTATTTGTCAGGATGAAGATCAGTAGAAATGTTTGCTAGACTCTGCAAAATATAAACATAACGGTAAAGTTTACCCTATAACAGGCTATGAAGTCCCAGTTTGGGAGTAAATGTATAGCTCTGCTCTTTCCTTAATGTTGGCACTAGATAGGGTTGGGTGGTCAACACCACACCCTGGCCACTTTACACCTGGGAAAGACCTGGTACCCATTTTTTGCAAAATATATTATCATAAAAAAATTCTCTGTTTGTTTAGTATTACTGAACTTCCTCAAAGCTTATTGAGTCAAAGTAATAACCACCGTGACCCAGTATTGACTCATACCACATACCACTGAGATTGTTACACTGACCCTTGTACCCAGCTTTAATTGCGTATTTAATAATTAGCCTTATCTTTTTGCTTGCAGATCCAGCATATTTTCCACAGCGTTGTGCAGAGGTGGTTGCCAATGGTCAAGTGATTGGTATAATGGGTGTCCTGCACCCAGATGTCATAACAAAGTTTGATATAACACATCCAGTTGCTTGTTTGGAGATCAACATTGAGCCATTTGTGTAGTTGTGGAAACTATAAATTATTAGTTACAGAAAAAATGTATCAGACAGAGTTGTGTATTGCTGCAGGAGAGATTCTGATGACATAATTAACAGCCAGAAGCTTCCAAAATTGTGCCTGCCATTCACATTGTCTGTGCAGATTTCATGTTTGTAGTATCAGCAGGAGTATGGTTGTGGTTGATGAAGTAAGAAGAATATTGTACATGATCTCTCAAACTGTCTGAAGCAGTTACATTTGAGACTTTTATTTGGTAGCTACCTTCTTTAGCTCATGGTTGCTTCCTTCCAAATCCTCTCCACTTCATCATCACCAGTTATCCTACCTTTGACACAGTAGTCTGAGCCACTGATAAAAAGAAACATACCAGGGCTGAGACTGAACCTCTGAACATAGCAGGAGTGTCAGCCACTTGACAGCTGTTCTTAGGTTAAGTTTGAATTTTCTGTTATGGAATATGGTACAGAAATACTCCTGCACAAACTTTATGTCTATGAGAATATTCACAGTTACATTAGTCCAAGCTAAGCATGTTTGACTTTTAGTGAATGTGGCAAGACCATAGACTATTGTCACAGAGTTTGTCTGTGATGTGATGCTGCATTATGAAGTGATTTGTTCCTGATGTACTGAGATGGCATTTGGTCTAACCTTGAAGGGATGAAATGTCTGATTTTGACCCTTGAAGATGAGAGTGCAACATTCACTAAAAATGTCACACACCAATCACCGTACCAAGCATCCAACAAGCAGAAATCTCAGCCACACAGATGTGAAAGGCTATGAGATATAATATAATGAGATATTTTTTCTTGGTCATTCCTAATCACTATTAGAATACTACCTTGCATTTGGCCATGACCACAGTCTTCTAAATACATTCCATGGTACCATTCATATATTATTTTTCATTTGCTTCAGTTTATGTACCATAATTAATATGTGAATTGATCATTTATTCTTGAGAAGGAGTATTTAATGTGATGTGATGGAAAGATGTGTAAAAATTAGAAGATGAAGTCATTTTAAAGATGAAGTAGTATTGGAGTACTGCTGTGCACATTCTTAACCTTGGCACTGCTTGGAGGCAAATGCCCTCACTGCTCTATTTCTGGGTGGGTATAAGCCCCATCACCTATCAGACAGGAAATTGGCTTGGCCCCAGATCTGGTCTGGACAATGATGAAGACGAGAGAAAAACCTCTGGTCATGCCAGGAATCTGACCATATTCTATGTTCATCCAGCCTTTAGCGTAGGTTCTGTGAAGCCTGAGCTATCCAGGTTCCATAAATAAAGTTAACAGAAAGTTGAGACCAACAAGGAAAAAGTAGAATATAGGACAAAATGATTTAAAAATGGCAAACATTGTTAAAATCATGAGACCATGGGGAGAAGAGAAGTAAAAGTAGCTGCTAGCATGTGGTGTCATTGAAAGCTAGGATCACAGTGTATGGGGTCACACCTGTTCAGGTAGGAAGCTCTGTTGTTTTGCAGAGTGGGACTGAGTTGACACATTTTTCAGATAGTCTGTCTTTAATGCTAACACTGATGTTTTCTGGGATATGACTTGTTGTTGGGCGAGTAGTTCATACTGTATTCAGAAGATTGTCTTCACTACATAACTTCAGGAACCAGCCAACATGTGACAGTGTTACCCTCCAGGAGGCTGGAGTCTTCAGCGGCACTGCTGTGAGGACTCAAATCTTGTGACAAACAAACTTCTACTGAGTTTCCCTGGAATTGATACCTGTGCACTGTGAATTCTGAATGGCACAGTGGAGACCTTCAGAGCAATGGTGCTGTGTCCATGTGGCAGAAAGTGAATGACTTCCCACACCATTACATGGCACAGTGTAGACTGTTTAACTGTAATGTTGATGGATGAATGTATGGAACAGGTGTAGTGGTGGGAACTGTTCAGTTTTTGTGTTCTGCTTCATGGCATCACCCACCCTGGTTTACACCCTCATCACATTCAAAGATGATAATCTTGTCAGAAATAAGTGAATAAAGATAAGGATGAACTAAGGTTTTTGTACACTAAAAAGCAAAAAATTAAAGTGCAAGTTAAGAGGAATAATTTGGCAAGGGGTTTCAAAGCAAAAAGGCATATAACAAGGACTGGGATTGTTTATTTGGCACAAGTTCTACCCATGACCGCTTGTGTAATAGCATTCCCATACTACAGATAGGAATGTATTTGTGTAGTTATCTTGCATGGCAGATAAATTGGATGTTGTGGCTGGCTGATGTTGGAACAAAAGGAATGAGCTTATCAAACATACATTTCATGGAGCCAGGCTAGCTTAGCATGGTGACAGCACTGTAGGTGATAGGATTTCCTTTCTCAGTGGGATAAGAAGATTATCTATCCTGCCTTCCGCAGGTCCAGCCTGGACCTAAGCCTAGACTTTTATCCAGTGGTTACCAGAAGCATGCAACTGACCATTGCATCTAAGGTTGTGAAGAAAATTTATCCAATGTTGGGTTCTGATAGCATAATTCAAAATACATTTGCTTTCTAATCAGTTAATTGAACACATACGTAGGTAGGTAGGTAGATGCATACAGTGCAGTACAATAATTGTAGAACAATTTTATCATGCACTCGAAATTTACAGTATCTGAAATTCCTTTGAACCATTGACAGAAACGGGGGGGGGTTTGCGGTGTTGCATGTGGTGCGTCGCGATGACGAATGTTTAAGCCAATTTGTCATCTTTTGTGACGGATCAGTGTTTCCGAGCATTGTCGAGTATAATGACCCCTTTTATAACCTCAAAGAATTTCCTGCACCCGCACATGCTAACAGTTGTAGCTGTAAGCACCGCTAATAAACAAGACAGTTTACGTTTACCGTAACGTTGAGTCTCGTTTGCGGAACTAATGTGGCAGGGCAAGAAGTATTACGCCTTCTGAGTGTGTATGTGTAGCCTTAGCTATCCAGAATGCAAAGCGCATTGACCGTTAAATATTGTCATCTGTTGCCGTCTGTACCATATTTTTCCACATGCTGTCATAAACGGCAAGATTTTCGGAAAAAGTTATTCAGCATAAAAATGTGTGTGTTGATTTTATCTACAAATTTCGTTTGAAACATTTCTCATTTTAAGAATTCAGCGAGATACTTTCATAAATGTACATAGGTCTTCGTGTTATGTTCCCGTCATTCTTGCCAGATTTTTAAAAATTTGAATTTCCTCTACATATTATTGAAAATACTGAAATAACGAATTTCATGAAAACCCTTCCAGTGGAAGTCGACAGACATAACGAGCTAATACTCGCGTTTGGCAATTTTGCGAAAGCGCCCCGGCAAACGGTTGTGGCCTCAGTAATCGCTGTCAATGAATTCGTATTTTTTTCTTCAGTACACTCGCTTGTTTCAAAGATAGTTTGCCTCTCAGCGGCAGCAATAATGAAGCCAACCCCTGGCTGGGGCAGCAAGACTTCCTGTGAAACTTTGAAAGCGCGGAGCCGTTTGAGTAACTCCTGCGCTGTACAGGTTGGGAATCGCTGTTCTAGCTGGATGCGCCTCTTTCGTTATAAATGTCTTGCTGCATAGGAATTGCATGTTGAATGTTTGGTCATTTGAAGGAGCTTTAATGGAGAAAGTTGCCGATACCTGGAGCTTTGCGTTGCAGGAAATTCGCATGCACGTTGTAATTGTGAGTTTTTTTTTTTTTTTTGGTAGAGAAGTGATGTGAAACCGGCGGCATGGTTCAACTTCGTACTTAGCAGCTGATCGTCATTCACATGGTCAGTAATTTCCTCTTGTAATGGAACGCGAGTTTCGTCATCGTGTTAACGAAAGTCCGCTCACGTGTCCTACCGACAAAGAATTCAATTTATTCACGCATTTTACAATCGATTTCTCAAACAGTCGTTTGAATATTTTCCCATCTGCATGTAGGTTTTGCAATTCTGTTAAGAATGTTGTATTGTTATGTTAAATTGATTGCGCTGCACTGTACAGAGTTATGAGTTAAAAGTTGACTGAAGTTTAACCCTTTGACGCCGGAATTAAATCCCCCCCGGCCACATTAGTGGCCGTTCGGCCATTTAAAGGGCTCACTGCGCGACATATTTAGGCGCACGCCTAGAGTACGGCTGGTGTTACTTGGATGCTCTGAATGTTGCATCCTTCCGTAATGATTTCAGAGCACTTCCATGTCTGCAAGACAGAAATATGAAAAGACCTAAGCTGGGAAAGAAGAAAGTAAAGAAATAAATACTTGCAAGCAGATTTCAATTAAGGAATTCTCCAAATTGTGCGTGGTTTATCGCACCTTTACATGTCCTTCCCGTTTAATGATTCATGCCTTTTCAATGCTGTAGACATATTCACTTGAAAGAACGTCGTTAAATAGCCTATAACAGTAAAAGTAAAATTGTTCCTATTCACTCCGTGAAGGCGTAGAGGGGAAGCAGAGGCATAGCTCCACTCTTAACCCGGTTACTACCTGGCGGTTAGAGGTGAACTTCACGCCCCGGCTGCTTTACCCCCGTAAAAGTACGCTTGTCCTGAATAGGAGGCTGTTGGGCCTACAGTAAAGAAAATTAAGTATGTCATAGAAGTTCGGAGAAAGGTGTGTTACCTATCAGGCTGACTGATGGAAGAGCAACACTACGCTCTTATTCGGGAGGTACTGGGTTCCAATCTCCGCCGGGTTGTTGGCTGTAGTTGCAGATTTGTAGTGCTGCTGTGCGTCTCAAACGGCTGTAAAGATGGCCGTCAGCGCCATGACACGTGTCGGAACACCTGCTTTACTTAAACACCAACATTACCTGCAGGTCTGCATTTTTATGACAAGCTGTGAAAAAGTATGTACGGCATAATCATGACACTGGGAGCAAGGTAACTGCAAGTCCTGACATTAGGTTGGGTTTATGTTGAATTTTCCGAATATGTTTCCTTCTTCATGCTTTGGAAGTCGCTAATAACCCGTGCAGTTAAGCTCATTTTCGACGCATTATAACTTACCCACAGCAGCTGCATAACCTCAGTAGCCGATGCAGCATCGTGAGTTAATAAGTTCCGCAAGGTTTAGATAAAATATAACTTTGAAATTGTCAAAAAACTTTGGAACTCGTAGGTCATGGTTTCTCAACCTCTTTGTTATCACAGATCCCATAGAAGACTCACTAAATTTTCGGACCCCTTCTTGAAAATTATCTCCACTTTTGGATCCCTTAGGCACAACTCGCGTTAGCATTTAAAGTTGCAGTATTTCAAGAATATACTTTCACTTTTAAAAGCTGTATTAAACCAGTGTAATAATTTATTATTCAAACAACACTCTTACTAGTAGTAATGACGATAAGCACAAGATTAGTGAAGCCCGAAGGGAAGGCTTTATATTCTGCGTAGTAGAATATACTCAGCTTACGGACCACCGGTTGATACGCTGCTTTAGGCTATGGAAAAAGAAACAAAAAATGTAGGCTTCATCGATCAGTATGAAATTCCATATGAGCAGTCTTTATTGATACCACCCCATTTTGCTAATTAATGGCCGTGTTTGTAAGTTCAGTCCGACACAAATTCTATAGAGGAAAATGGACTGAAGCCCCACTTTATTATATGAGACATTTTTACACTCTCATAAAGAAACGGGAGTTATATCTGGGTGTGCGATAGGTATGGTAGGGTCTCTGCTACAAATCAGTCAGTTCCTTTTTAACACATGTAAATCCGTTGACTGACAGCAGTAAAAACTGACAATGGTATGCAAAATGGCGTCTTGGCATGAGCGAGGTGAAAGATGCTCCATATTTAATGCAATTTAAAATAACAAATTTGTAGTAAACAAATTGTAATCAAGTAAAATAATCTGTATTCTGTATCAGTATGAGGGTCACGAATCACGCTACCTACTTAACAAAAGAGTCTGGGGGCGCTGAGGAAAACACAGCAGCTGTGACTTGCACAGTCCCAGACACCACCTGAAGACCCATCTGTGTAATGTGTACTGCTTCCTATAGGTAAGGTTTCGCAGTAACTGGCGGTGGAGCATGATTGGCCAGTGGGGCAAGTTTGTCCATTTTCATCTATAACAATTTGATGCCTTTACCTGTATCCTACATGTTTCAGTCTATGCTGATACCATCGTCAGGTATGTCAAAACAAAGTTTTACACGAGGAAAATAAGTAATGGGTAAAGAGGCCCCTTTTACAAACATTATGCATAATAATATGTTCAGAGTTACTTATAACAATAAGTTTTTATGATAAGTATAATCTCAAAATTATGTAATAAAAAATACTATTCTTCATATTTTGTTTCTTCGAGGAAAGCATTGTGTTGACACGTAACTTCAATTTAAGTTGTCTTATATATATATATATATATGGCAACTTAAGTTGGGAAAAAAAGTATATATATTCTCTATGTTGTGGGTCGGATTAAATGACAGTCGTGGTACTGAATTGTCGATTCATGAATGACCGAAGTGGTTCTTACAGGCAGTCGTAAACACTGTATATTTGCGTTGCTTACGATATGCTACGAACTCTACATGAATAAGTCCCACGTGTTGCAGTATCAAGTTGCGCTTGTCACTAGTATTTTGAAATTATTCGGAAAATAGTACCCAGTCTTATATGCTGGAAGTTGCTCTTGTCTGCATTTCACAACTGCCACGAGCGTTCGTACTTCTCTTCCTTCCTGGAAACGAAATTGAACATTACCCCATCCGTAAAGGAATGTGTGTCGAATTTCCAGTACAAGTGTATCGTACCAATATGTGTCCATACCGGTGCGCCGAAATTATGTCGATAGTACTACAGCCGCGTGGGCCGGATAGCGTAGTCTGTATAGCGACTGGCTACGGGCTGGACGGTCCGGGGTTCTAATCCTGGTGGGGGCGAGATTTTCCGCACATGTCCAGACCGGCCCTGGGGTCCACCCAGCCTCCTGTACAATGGGTACCGGGTCTTTCCCGGGGGTAAAGAGCGGCCGGGGTTGACGCTGACACCTCACCCCCTTCTAATTCCGTGGTAAAGAAAGAGTAGAGCTATACCTCTACTCCCCCTATAGGCCGTACGGCCTGTACAGAGCCTCAGTGCCTGTACAGTACAGCTATACCTCTACTCCCCCTATTGGCCGTACGGCCTGTACATACCCTCAGTGCCTGTACAGTACAGCTATACCTCTACTCCCCCTATTGGCCGTACGGCCTGTACAGAGCCTCAGTGCCTGTACAGTATAGCTATACATCTACTCCCACTATTGGCCGTACGGCCTGTACAGACCCTCAGTGCCTGTACAGTATAGCTATACCTCTACTCCCCCTATTGGCCGTACGGTCTGTACAGACCCTCAGTGCCTGTACAGTACAGCTATATCTCTACTCCCCCTATTGGCCGTACGGCCTGTACAGACCCTCAGTGCCTGTACAGTACAGCTATACCTCTACTCCCCCTATGGGCCGTACGGCCTGTACAGACC
>Ga0131853_10007548_pt1 | contig 19716 bp, 8 predicted proteins | sample TergutLab28metaG_FD_92764 | JGI IMG/M metagenome (GOLD analysis project Ga0131853, IMG submission 92764) | Labiotermes labralis P1 segment gut microbial communities from Petit-Saut dam, French Guiana - Lab288 P1 (version 2) (version 2) | ecosystem: Host-associated > Arthropoda: Insects >... | reverse complement strand
TGCATACTAGACAAGATAGATGAATACAGAAGGAACTGGCTTTTACATCTACAAAGAATGCCACAAAACCGAATCCCTTTAAAATCATACCTTTACAGCCCACAAGGAAAGAGAACAATTGGGGGACCAAAGAAACGATGGAGAGAACAACTGTAACTCTGGAGACGGAACGGGCCAAATGGCCCAACCCTGGATGTTTATGATGATGATGACATTGTCAGGTTCATTAAATGCCAAAGAATACGATGGCTTGGTCACATAGAAAGAATGCAAGACACCGCACTTCCAAAAAAGATGTTGTACGGAAAGCTGTATGCAACAAGACGAAGAGGAAGACCAAAAATGAGATGGCTGGATGACGTGTCCACGGGCCTGAGAAAGATGGGAATAAACGAATGGAGAGGGAGAGCAAGGGATCGAGAGGCCTGGAGGCGTATTGTAAAGGAGGCCAAGGCCCACCCCGGGCTGTAGCGCCACCGAAGAAGATTATACTGAGATGCACGGTCAGCAAAACATCAAAATCTTTTGCAAAGATTTGTTTAAACGTTGTTTGTTGCCTAGATAGAATCGTGCATGAAGTTCAGGGTGCTGTTTCCATTGTCATGTTCTCTTTATCACCAGGCTCTCTCTTGCCCTGAATCGCAGACCTAACGTTTGAAACGTCTTGTATATGCATTGACACAGACAGTAAATCAAGAGCCAGAATAGCCCAGTCACTATAGTGGCTAGGCTGTAGCCTGGACATCCGAGGAATTGTGTTCCAATTTTCTAGAAAGGAAAAACATTTCTGTCCTTTCCACATTTTCTGGATCCCGTATATCATCCCATTCAATGCATACCGCTGCTGTTTGTTTGGAGTTAGAGTAGCCGGAGCGTGCAGCTAACCAAACACCTGTATCTGATGCAGAAGTTAAGAATAAGTGCAGCTATATTTCTACAGCGCCCATGCGCCTTGTGGCGTTCACAGAGTGTTCTGTGCTGGCAGTGAACAACTGTCAGAGAAGAATAATTTCACATGAAGATTGTAGTCAAGAGATGGCGAACATTTGCACCATAAGTTCGCAGCAGTAATAAGTGCTACCGCCTGGTGAGCTCAATGGTGTATCTGCTACTGCACGTTTAGGAGGCCCTTGCTGAATTTTTGGTCTGCGTATGGTTTTGATTGCGACACAACCTGCAGATCCAGAGCTATTTTCCGATTACAATCAATCAGCCAGTCTGTCTTGGTGGCTAGCACCTTTTAGGGCTTACGACAAGACATTTGTTTAGTTCATAACTTTACATTGTTACAGGTCTTGAGTAGCTATGTCTGAAAAGACAGTGGGCCTCTCTTTTGTCAAAAGTCTGAGTCTGTGTCAGTTACCCATATTTACAGTTTTGTCGTGCTTGTGCTATTTACGGTGTTTCAACACTTTTAAACGGCGGTCCCAGTGGTCGCGCGGTCTAAGGCGTGGGTCTGCGGCCGCTCGCTTGCTGGAACTGTGGGTTCGAATCCTACCGGGGGGTATGGATATTTGCCTCTTGTGAGTGTTGTGTTGTCAGGTAGAGGTCTTTGCGACGAGCTGAATACTTGTCCAGAGGAGTCCTACCGTCTGTGGCGCGTAGTTGAGTGTGATCTAGAAACCTCGTGAAAGAGGAAGCCCTGGCCCAGTGGGGGCTGTTGCTCCAAATAAATAAAAAAAAAACACTTTTAAACAGGAAGCACATCAGCCGCGCCTTTAACAGTAGATCTTGCCTTAGCTTGCTTAGGTTTTGCTCTAACAACAGCTTAGTCATTTGAAAGGTTGACCGGCGCCATGTTGTCAGCCTCTTATAATTTGTGTGTTGGGCTTCGCCTCATCCATTCTTGCGAACGTCTTCATTCCCATAAATCCACGTAAATTCTGCTTGCTGTCTGCATAATTTTGTGATAAAACGGTACACGTACGGAATTTTGTAAGTCACGTGTAAATTGCGGGTCATCTGCGCCTTGTGAAGTGACAGTCATGAGAGCCACATTGTTTTCCAGGCATTGCAGTTCCTAAAGACACAGAAACTATACTGGCTCAACATTACCTCATACTACAGCTACTTTATCCGTGGACCTTGAAAACTGGAAAATGAAGGAGACACGTTCTTTCGAGACTTCCCTAACTACATACTCAACAAAGCATTAGCACTTTCAAGGAGACCGGAATTCTGCGGTCCTTGTACAAGGAGAGTCTCTCGCTAGAGGCCCCAAACTATTGTCTATAAAAAATTATATTATTGAGATAATAATTTGAAAATTTATATACTCATACCGGGAACGGTACAAAACAGGACCTGCTCATAATCGATGCTGAAACTGATCTCCTTTCACATCCAAGCACACTTGAATGCGTTTCTCCAAATTCTGGAAAACTTTTCCCAAAGTGTCGACGTTGACGGCTTGAATCTCTTGGCGTATAGAGTCTTTGAGTTGTTCGATTGTACGGGGTGTATTTTTATACACTTTGCCCTTCAGTAGGCCCCAAAGAAAGAAGTCGGCAGACGTTAGATCGGCTTCCCCTTGTCTCTAACGTTTTAAGCAATTTATGGATGGAACACTTCGATGGTGCACATATTTCAGCAAATTCCGTTCGAAATGCCGTCTGGCATTCTTTAAATGAACCTGTTTGCCAGTATTTACGAACGAGAAATTCGCGTTGTTCGACTGTATACATAGACAATAGTCTGGGGCCTCTAGCGAGAGACTCACCCTGTATTTGTAAAGCGGTTTTAAATTCGGTCTTATATGTTTGACTGTTTAAACCGTCGACACGATTACACAAACCGGCCTCTTCTTTAACATTTTTTCCCGTCGGTATCCATCCGTCCTTTTAGGTGTTGAAAGTACGTACATAAAGTGACAACAGTAGATTGTGTTATTTTGGAAAGTTTAATTTGTGTGGTGACTACAGATGATAATACAGACGAAACCCGTAATAATGGGAACGAGCTTCATATTTCGGTTTGTGTCTAACCTGTAACAGGTGTCATTATTTGCCATCACTCTATTAGACTGCTGTCACAGAACTAATAATTACGGAAATTTATTGAAAATATAATATTTTTTGGCACCAGCATATGTATCAGAATCATACAGATTTTTTTAAGTCCTTAGTATATATTTTTTAAAGGAGTATATAATTACATATCGAAACATATATTAATTCTGGTTACTTTTGAATTGGATTGTTTCCATCCCGCTGTGTACATGCAACAAATTTATTAAATTGAACCGTCTGTACACAACATACAAATAGCAGTTGCAAATCCACAACTAGCTAATTAAGCAACATGTTTCGGCCTTGTTCGGCCCGATGATGGCCGAACAAGGCCGAAACATATTGCTTAATTAACTAGTTGTGGATTTGCAGCTGTTATTTGTATGTTGTGTACAGACGGTTCAATTTAATAAATTTGTCTAGTTACTTTGCCGGACGGTCTAGTAATTCAGACCCGTCAGACCCTTGGCGACAAGTGACTATGTTTCATAGCGATTTTGTCAAGGTGCCTTGATATTTTCCACAGTGGTATGACTTTTATGTGATTGTCACTTTGGTTCCCTCTGTCGGTGCTGTAACACGTAACTGCTCATTTACGTCAACGCACAATCCGAATATAGAACGTTTACTCCACTTGCTTGATGGTGTATTATTAAATATAAGTACCAGAATATTTGTTTAATAGTCATTTATGACCGCATGCATAACTCTAATAGTTCGGTGCACATTTCTCTGAAATTCCTCTGCTGTCAGGAAGTTTAGCTCATGTGATGCCAGGAGTGTGCAATCCATTTCTCAGATATCACCGACATAACCTGACTAACAATTCTGGCCCCTGAATTTCTGGTCCAGCTGCCAGTCCCGAGCATTATTTGTCCCTCCAGTACTAATTTACATGACTGAAACATACTTAAAGTTGCTTCAATAATGCATTAAATATCAAATATATTACAATAGTAAACACAAATATTGAAAAACTTAGGAGTCGCCTTAATATTGCAAGCAACAAAAGTGTGACGTAAAGTAAGTTTCATACCGAGGACCCACCGATGTCAGACGCCACCGTATAACGTCTAGTAGCCACGGAGACCTGGCACCCAACGTTTGTGCACCCTTGTGTTACGGCCCATATTGTATGACCGAGTATATCGGAGTGTTCGTTGTCTTGTAATTCCTAGAACGGCGCCTGGTTTTGCCGTATTCTCTTCCATCATTCAGGCCCAAGTCTCTTTTGTTGGTCTCACCACACTGTCAACGTCATAATTCACATTTTCCCTTTAATAATGTAAGATATTTGGAATTTTTAATAAGCATTTTTCCGAAACACGAGCTGTTATCACTCCTTCTGGCGTTTTTCTGTGTTCGTTTGTTTTTGGCAATTCGAGACGAGATGGAACGCTTTTTTCATAAGATCTGGTAATGGGAAGTTCTGCACATGTTTGCTGACATACGCTAATCATGTTTAAAATTTGATAACCTCCTATTTCAAACACTGAAACGTGCATGCTCATCTCGTGTGTAAACTCCTAAATATTTATTTCAGAGAAAAGTGTTTGAGACCAAACCTGTAGAAAACATAAAACCCACATTATTTATGTTCAGTTTAGGGCTACCTAATTCTCATGGTATTTAGACAGATAAAAGCAAGTAAACACGACAGAAACACGACAGAATCGTTACTTTTACTTACAGTTCCTACATTTTGTTTCACGGAAATTAGATTTTTGTTACTTTTCCATGCCTTTGACCCTAACAGGCTTATATAAATATACAGTGATATATCAGTAAAACACAACAGGCTTATATAAATATACAGTGATATATCAGTAAAACACAACAGAACTTGATTATGTTTATTATTGTGTTAGGGCAACATGTTTAGATTCTAATATAATCATCTTCAGACCCTTCTAAGATACAGATCCCTACTAAGCAATGTTTAAAATGCCCTGTGGGATCCCAAACGCTTATATTCTTGTTATAACTATGTATAAAATGCATGCGTCGTTGTGTTCAATAAGAACATAACGACACACGCATTTTATACATAGTTTCATCAAGAATGTAAGCGTTTGGAACCCCACAGCGCATTTTGAACATTGCTAAGTAAGGACCTGTATCTTAGAAGGGTCTGAAGATGATTCTATAAGAATCTAAACATGTTGCCCTAATATAATAATAAACATAATAAAGTTGTGTTGTGTTTGACTGCTATATCATTGTATATTTATCGGGATGGCAAACATTAAACTAACAGGCTTGCTTGTTACACCCTATATTTTGTTAAATGTAATGTATTGAATTGTTACCTTTTATTTTTTTCATCATGGACAGGCTTCTTCTTTAGGGCACTATCATAAAAATCACTAGGGCGTATAAGACGAAGTTTTAGACTCGTCATTCCTGACGTCAGACTGTCTGTCGGAATAAAAAACTTTATAATATGTTATATGGAACATCCCCATTGGTGTAACATCCATAATGTTTATCGCTGTTCTCAGTCACACACATCACACACTTTACGATAGTTTATTGTTTGGCTACTAGTTTCAACCTCGAGTGTAGGTCATCATCAGGCCAGTAGTAAACAAACATGAATGTAAACAGAAACTAAATACCGTAAGGTAGAAGGTATCCACCTTATTACATTTAAAATAAATAACAAATTTTTATACAATGCGTAAAGATACTTTATTTTTATATAAATTTCATGTACTTAGTATATTATGTGTAGTTACATGGGTTTTTTTGCCATGTCCTTAGGCAGTTTGCAATTGATTTTACCTTTACACATTGTATATTCACCTTAATGCATTTTTTACATAATGAGATGAATATCTCCTACCTCACAGTATTTAGTTTCTGTATACATTAATGTTTTCATAATTGGCCTGATGAAGACCTACACCCGAGGTCGAAACTATTAGCCAGACAATAGACACAGTGTGTGTTGTGTGAGACTGGAAAAGCTGATACACATTATGAACTCGATAGTAGCTGTATGATGTTTATGGGATTTTATGTTGGGTAGTATTACTAGTACTTGTCAAGCCATATTAGCTTTCACTTAGAGGAAAGCAGTTTTAGGACAATCTGCATGAAGCTGTATGTTCATTTACGTGTGGATCTCGAGCGAAACTTGATCAGTATTTAGCGGAAAGAAAACTGGGCGAACAAATTTGTACAGCGCACTAAACGGTACAATTTATAGCAAGACAGTCTTCTTTCTTACGTCTTAAGCCTGCGTATACTTCGCCAAATTTTTACGGTCAACTGTCAGTCTTGATCTGATGGATTTCCTCAATGATCACTGAAGTGTCTTGTTAAGTAAGAGTTAAATTTAATTTATTTGCGGAATTTATGGGTCTAAATGTACAGACGTACTTAATTACGTATGGTTGACTGTGATGTTAAAACCAACACCCATTAACGTTCGAGATAATTAAAGAAAAGAAGCAAACGTAGAAAAAAATTTTACACCATGCGGACATTTCCATTTCGTCTTTTCATCTGTTCTTTTTCATGCATCGGGTGTCACATTGCATGCGCTACGTCATGTCCTTTTCCTCCGACTTCGCCCGTTTCTTGGTGTAGGTTTTTTATTCTATTCTGTGCTCGACAATATTTCTTAACCACACTTTTATTTAACTTCGCGGAGCAATTTTTTTTTTGACTAGCTGATCAAGAATTTACTCGCATTTGGTAGAACCCGAAGGTTCAGTACTATCCTCGGAATATTGTATCCTTATATTAAGTCAGATGAATTCGGAAGACTCCTTTCCATTTTGTTTAGAGTCCATTTTAATACCATTTTCCCCTTTACGCCTGCCAAATGGGAATCATCTTTCAGAGTTCCGAACCAAGCTCCCATAAAAATTTCTCGTTTCTCCCGTGCATATCACATGGCTCACCAATTTTATCCTCCTTGACTTCAATACCCCAATAGTATTTGGCATATATAAGGAATCGCGAAGTTCCGAATTATGTATTTTTCACCAGCTTTCTCTTACTTTCTTTTGGTTTCCAATATTCTTCTCATCATCCTGTTCTAAAACACACTGTCTTTGTTCTACGCTTCTCGGCAGACAGACTCAAACCAATACAAACAAGTAAAGAGTTATGCCTTTGTGCGTTTTAGTCTTTACAGCTGTACGTACCTGAACGTAAAACACAGTATTTTTAAACGAATGGTAATTTTACGAATTTTATTTTCTCTTAATTTCTTATTAACTTAAACGGCGCTATTTAATTAACAGCTGCATTACTTTCATAAAATGGAAAGCGCGCAAAATATTATATTGGGCTGAAGGATTCGGAAGCTGGAAGAGGCTAGAATACAAGGCCGTGAGAATGTAAATAGTTGAGGAATCATTTGTTTTTAGACTCCACAAAGTGCACAGCAGTGCGACTTGTTTTCCATTATTGATTACTTTCTGTCTCTCAACCATTCTACCGCCTTTGTTCGATTTATTTTATTTGCGCCTTATTTTACTGCGACAGTCTTCATCTCACTGCGTACACATCATAATTTTAAAACGAATCTGTCACGTTGATAAAGGGTAAAAACGAAATTAATGCAAACTTTACACTGTGAAATGTTTTAATTAGTTCATTACGTACGGGTTGATTGATGAGTACAGGATGCAAAAAATGCCTAATGATAAATATTTACAAAATTCAGCAACCTCCCTCCCATACAGCAACACTAGTTTGTCCTCTGTATTTTGTGGCCTTAACGTCAAGGGTTGTGGTAAATCGAAATTCTGTAGCTTTTTTGATCTTGTGTATTTTACTTATAGTGACAAAAATGTCTTAATTGAAATTAAGAACACATCAGGAAAACTTTTGACACAGTATCAGTGTACAGTACTTGTAAATGATCCTCGATCTTTCCTTAAAAACCCTGTTCGTTGCTGCACAATTCTTAGCATTTAACTGCACTATCCATCTGACGGATGCTTCCACCAGTCTCTCAAGTTTGACACCTGTCCCTTTTTTTTATTTTCGCTGTTACACCGTGCATGTTGTCGAGTTACTCAATTATTATACCAACTACTGCACATATATAAAAGTATAAAATTTACACATTAAAACATTAAAAACGCTCCTACATGTTTCGGTCCTAGGACCATCATCAGGGAGCCATATCGTCCTTGCTAAAGTCACACCATAAAAAGTCCTATTAATTTCGCTGTACCATTTGGGTATTGTTGCAGCATGCCAACTGGTACAGCGAATTTAATGTGACTTTTTATAGTGAGACTTTAGCAAGGACGATATGGCTCCCTGATGATGGTCCTAGGACCGAAACATGTCGGAGCGTTTTTAATGTTTTAATGTGTAAATTTTATATATGTGCAGTAGTTGGTATAATAATTGAGTGACCTGTTCCTTTGTTTACGTTAACACTTGCTATGTTGATCAGAATTACTCTGTCCACTGAGTTTTTGCTATTTTTTTTTCTGATAAAATACAGGAAAGTTTTCTGTACTAGCGGAAAATTATTATTGCTTTTCCTTGGACTTTTTTAATTATATCTCGCTATTCATCTACATACCTGTTAACACTTCATGCCAGTGATATATGAATGAACTGAATGATTAATTAAATGAGTATCGAACATTGGCGAATTGTTATTGGCAGGGAAATATCGTGTAATCGGAGAGTAATCTGCCCCCCCCCATGCCCCTTTATCTAGAACAAATCCCACATGATCTGGCGCGGTAAGTGTTCTGCGACTAACTGCCTTCGTCGAGATTGAAAAGACAGTGGACTTGAAAATATTTTTAATATACAGATAAGGTCTGTTAGACTTGTTTCCCAAAGAAAGCATTGCCATAAAACGTTAGGTATCATCTTTCTTTTCGTCCATTAAATTTAAGGTAGACACTAATTGAACAATAAATGATTCACCGGAAATGTTTTCGTGGAACATACTGTACTGAGCATTAAGTGATTGCTATTTCATATAAGGTTATCTTCTTAACTGGCTACATTATGTAAACTCGAATGAAATGATTTGTGAAGGATGAATTGGAAAAAAAGTGTTGAAACCCCCATGATATTTTAAGTCATTTTCCCAATTTATTTTTACTGGACGGCTGAGGACAAAATAAGCAACAACATGCTGAAAGTTTTCCCTGGAACTCTGCCTAAAAAGATGGACTCAGCGAGGTTCTGCATGTTTCTCATACAGTTTATATTCTTCCAATCAGTATATTAACTAATAAATACACGCAATAAAGTACAATTCATGACAAGTCAGGAACTCCTACATGTTTCGGCACCGGGGTGCCGTCCTCAGGAAGTCTTCTAGAATAAGGGAACACAAATCCAGCACGCCTCACTAGAATGATTAAAGTATTATAATTCTAAAATAGATAAATTTGACATACATACATTTACAGTATTGTGATACTGAAACAGTGCGATAGCCACTTCAAGTATGGGGTGTCCCAATAAGAGCGCAAGATTTAATTTTGTAATAAATTTTTCACAATAATAAAGCGTTTTTCCTTATTGTAGCGTTCCATGACTACTAATCGCAAATATGACAAATGACAGAAGTTTCAGTGCCGCCAACCTAACAGAACGACAATGAAGCACACTTTAAATCTTGCGCTGTTGTTGGAACACCCTATACAAGCTCGCAGCCGTGTATATTCTGTCTGCAGTGTGTATACATCTCTCTAAATCTGTGTGATACAGAGGGATCCCGTCCAGATGAAGCGTGTGAACTGTGTCGTGTCGAGTAGTGTAGTGTACGCTTCAACGAGGTTACTGTATCTTAAATTATAGATGTAATTTGTATCATTGTCATTATTCATATACGAACATCGTACCATGTAATGTGCTTAGTGATCATCCAGCCGTTTGCTCTTCAAGAGCATTTGGCTCACTTGTTTCAGGTGTAATTCCTGTACATCTCTATCGGAATTATGATTAGAGTCCAGTGAGGCTAAGTGTCTGCCTCTGCTACATCTTAGTTCGTTACACTTGAGTGGACTCGAATGGACTCGACAGGCTTCCTGTGCCAGCAACCTAACACATTCTCCAGCACTGATGATGTCCACATTACTCTCATCAGGTTCTTTTCCAAATCCCCAAACTTATTTTGTGTTTCGTCTGGAATTATTACAGTTCAAACCAACAAATGCACAAAAAAAGGTAAAATGATCCCGTTACAGGCCCTGTGTGGCCCAGAGGGTGGGTAGAGGTATATCTCTACTCTTCCACGACCGCTGCACTAGAAGGGGGTGAGTGGTCAGCAGCAGGCCCCGGCCGCACTTTACCCCCGGGAAAGACCCGGACCGTCCAGCCCCTAGTCAGGCGCTTTACCGACTGAGCTACCCGGCCCACAACAAATGCACATAGTTTCATTAAAATTACAATAATATTACAAACCAACAACTCCTACATGTATCGGGCCTTACTGGCCCATCATCAGGGAGCCCACAATTGTATAAATACAATTGTGCATTTTTTGTTGTGATTGTAAAAATTGAATTATAGGGCACAGAATGGACAATGCTTAATCCGGAACTCTTCTTGAACAGTGTTTCATTTTTTAAACTTCCCATATTTTATGGAACTTAATAATTTGTACTTTTCACTAAATATGATGAGGGTGAGTAGGCCGGTAAAATGGGCACAACGCGTGAGGAGGTGATAATATGTATAAAAAACTCCGTCGGATTACCTGAATTTAAAAATAAAGTAGGGAGACCGAGGATTAAAACGTAATATAAGCCCAGCAGTGTTCCTGAACGAATAACAAGGATAATGTAAACGGGTTTTTTACGTCTCAGGGTATCTTCTGCATAAACGTTTCTATGAAATTTCAGGTTCCGTATAACAACTATCGGAGAATGATGGATAGCTATGTTTAGTCTGTTTTTCATCAGTGAATCTTCGTCATTCTGTGTGGATGGAAAACGAAGAAAAACACACCAGTCATTATTGTAATAATGCACAAACGTGAAAAGAACCTCACTGTTTCTTTTTCGAGTCTCTTCTTTATCTGTCCTTTAAATGTTTTATTGTTCCTTTTGCTACGAAATGCTGAATTCGTGTTTGTTTAACTTTCGTAAGTGTGAGCACAGAATATCTGTTTATAAACTTTATTCTGTCCTGTTCTAAATAAATTTTTTTTTTTAAATATCAGCTTAGGCTCATACTTAGAAATTACCATTGTTATGTAGTGTATCGTCATTCACAATCATCTTTCCATTCGCCATAGCACCTATCCTTTTAGTCAGAAAACGCAGTTAAAGTAATCGCTTTTGTTTTTTAATAATTTCGTCACTATTTTTGTTGCGGAAGAAATGAGTGACATTCAGTGGTATTATAAATGTGTGGAGTATAGTGTACTTGAATCCTCGAAATAGACCGTCCACACGTTAAGTGATACTGATACATGGAACAACTTACCTAATCTTTGTGGTTTCCATAGTAACGCAGCTTTTTAGATACTGTCAATTTGAGTGAGATTTGAAAGTTTGACTGTATGCAAAATGCGTCTGTTTTAATAACAGTACATTTCGTACTGAAGATATGATTATCTGGGCTTACGTGCACTGATCGTGGAAATGATCCGTTACCGCATCCTAGAAGAGGTTCCGAGGTTCCGTATGGCGTGGAAACAAATACATGTGTCACTGGCTTCCTGATTATTCTCCACATAGGTTTTCTTACAATCTTGCCACTTCACGTATTTACGAACGTTCACGCAAATGTATATATACGTATATTTGTGTGTGTGTGTGAGTGTCGCATCTGAAATCGTTTGTCACTAATTAAGAATCTTATGATATATTGAGGTAACAAATGAAAACAAAGAAGGGAGCCTTAGACGACAACCATATTTAGGTTTTGAGCCGGTCTCACAACACTGATGCTAAAGATTCAGAACTTGCTGGATGCTACGCTGTGCCAACTGGCAAATAGCTACCGTCTGTCGAAGAATCTTAGTGTCTTCGTCTTTAGGGATCGATAGTTATTTATCAGTCAACACGGAAGGACGAAAGAAGACAAAAGTTTTCGAATTTAAAGAGTTATTATGTTTTAATTCTTTAAAAAAATTGTCAGCTAATGACCCACAGAGGTTAAAGCAAAAGATTGCAGCGTTTGTGACGTTCCTTACCGTCATATTTAATTAAATAGTTGAATAACACGCAAAGCAATAACCCACTCCTTCCATCTAAATGATTCATTCTATAGAAATCAATAGTTGCAAGGCTCATCAATAAAATCGTCATGTTTTTAGTACTCCGCAAAGCTTCGTTGTCATGCTTACAAGATCGCAACCTTGCTAAATATCCTGAGACTTATTAATTTTGTCCAATCCTTTCTGCCATACAATTTACTTAAAGTATTTTCAAGAATTCCTCTACGTTTAAGGCCCCTTGTAACATTTGTAGTCTGTTTCATACTTTCCATTCATTGCATTTCATTTCAATTACTGTAATTTAAGCCAACAAATGCACACAATTGCATTATACAAGGTGGGCCACGAAAAAGTAGCCCGCTTTCCGTTTTGCACGTGTCCTTGTGATATTCTCTCTGGCGTTAGTATGTATATTGCGCAGAGTGTCTGAACAGTTAGTCAACAGTCGTGCTGTCACCATGTTGAGGTATACCGGATGTAACATAGTGATTTTGATGGCTGCAACTGCGTGGCTGATGTTGTCCTTCAGTTCCTGTATCGTGTGCGGATTTGATTCGTATACCGTACTTTTTGAGTGTCCCCAGAGAAAAGGTTAGACGTGCGTAGCTGTGTATTGATGCAGAAGGCAACCATTTTCAACATCTCCTATTATGGTATATCCTTTCAGCATTTGGCTACTGTATTATTTTCTGTATTTACGTATGCTACGGACGCGGTCTATTTTTTTCGCGACCCACTCTGTATTTACAGTAATACTACAAAACCCACAAACCCCTACATGTTTCGGACCTTATTTTACTCCCTGATGATGGGCCAACAAGGCCCGAAATATGTAGGGATTTGTGGGTTCTGTAATATTATTGTAAATATAATGCAATTGTGTGCATTTGTTGGTTTAAATTATAACAAATTTGCTATTGCTTCACCCAGCTTCCAAGCTAGAATTTTTACCAATTTTCCTCTGTCCTTGGCTGCCTTTCCACTACATTTTCGCAGTTGCACTTCATGCACAGAACACGTCTTCTCCATTCTGAACTTGAGAATGCAACATACCATGGTGCAAGATTTACCCCTTTGCAGTAATGAAAGGAATGTAATTTTCTCGGCAAACTGGATGGTGCGAGACCGTGCTGTTGATTTAATTCAGAAGTGCTCTGGCAATCTGCAGTGCCCATTATAGTTTGAGTGTTGCGCTAGCATTGCATCACTCTCGTTTCGACGCGTTGCTGAGCAATGTCTAAGGCGTGTAAGGCCTTCTGCCCTTATAAGAGTAGGATCGTGAGTTGGAATACAACTTCGGGCATGGAAATTTGTACTTGTTATTTCTATTTTTCTGGAGTGCTTTGGAGGGCATCGCGACAGGCTCATCTTTCATACAATGGATCACACCTTTTGTAATTTCAAAGATTTAGTAACGCAGGGAACAGGAAGATGGGCAACCCAACATTTTTCAACGTATCTGAAGACCATTGTGATGTAATCCATCTAAAATTACTGACTACTGTTTGTTGGATATGCCAGTTTGATTTCATTTCAGATTTAAATTCTTTTAATATTTGGAGTTGAGGTCACTATATCAGGCTACAAAACAGGCTTTATTAAACAAGGGGAAAAAATGTGAAAGCTTTTTTTTTTATCTAGAGTATTCGTACTTATTAATTTTAAATGCCTTTCATTTAGACCGAAAATTAGTGGGAAGGCATAAAATTTGCTTTCAGTTTGAATGCAAATACCGCATGAAATGTTGTAATGAAATAATTAAATTTAAAGTAATTACGCTGTCCGCCATGCGTGCTTCTCGAGTGGCAAAAATAAATATTTCGTGCAGATGTTTTTCGTACACTGGTTAGGTTAGGTTAGGTTAGGTTAGGTTAGGTTTATTTGTATTGCATACAGAGCTGCCCTTAGAGGCACATACTGAAGTGCTTGAATACAAAACTTCCTGGGAAGAATGAAAAAGACAAGTAAATGTCTATTTGATGTTTGTTTGTCCGTGCATCGTTGTTTATGCGTAGAGAAGAAAAACCAGCTGGATGCTACTGATTGGTTTATTGCACTTATAATCTGCTCAACATGTTACGGGCACTTATATTCCCATCATCAGGAGCTCCAGACTATACTTGTGTTATTACCCCATATGGTGTATAATGTCTTAGTTGCTGTGGTCGGCGTCCAGGTGCAGGGCAGCAGGCTATGCGTCCAGGATGAGGGAAATTGTTCGCACAATTTCCCTCATCCCGGACTCATAGCCTGCTGCTCTGCTTCTAACAGCCGAACACCAGCAACCAAGGCATTACACACCATATGCAGCAATAACAGAAGTATAGTCTGGAGCTCCTGATGATGGGCATATAAGTGCCCGAAACAGGTTGAGCAGATTATAAGTGCAATAAACCATTCAGTAGCATCCAGCTGGTTTTTCTTCTCTACGCATAAGTAAATGTCTGTTTGAGCGACAGAACAAAGCAGAAGCCGCCTGGAGAAGATGCTATCCTTTCCGAATTTCGGGAGACCTTCCACATTTTATGACACCCAAATGTTAAGTGCTGCCGTCACAAGATCCCCCCCCCCCCCCCCCCACCTGCACGATTTACTTCAGATTCAATTTAATACTACACTGCCATCTACTTGTCAGTGTCACTAAGCTTCTCTTTTCTTCGGCTTTCCCGACCCGTACCTGCAGAACGCGAGTAATTTACAACCGTAGAGAATAATACTTTGGACAATCCGATTAATTAAAAGCGTCACTGCATTGACCACGTCAAAAGACAGTGGATGGCATAGCTCAAAGAAACGTGTTGATTTTACAGTTGGTGATCTTTCATGTGGAGAAGGGGCCGTTCTACGAAGAATTCTACCAGTGCGTGACATTCGGATTCTACACAGAGCTTTGGCAGGAGCAGCTGTATGCCACATTCAGCCTGGTCTGCATGTTCGTGCTTCCACTTCTTATCCTGATCTCCACGTACGTTTCCACAGTGATCACCATTTCCAGTGAGTATCAGCTAAATCCATTCAGACCTTTGACTTTTACGCACGGTGTGGTTGTTTCATTGTCTTTTTAAATTCGGAATGTCCCAAACCGTAACTTGATGGGGTTGTGTGTATACCACGCTTAAAATGATATGATATGATATGATAATGCCATCTGTCATATCCGGGACTACACACGCACGCACGCACACACAAATATCTTTGCAGAATTGGCTGTACTTGCATGCCTTTTTGTATAGCTCCCTGAAGATGACCTTGTGACCTTGCAGAGGCCGAAACGTGTAGGTGAGCCTGAGGGACAAATGATTATTTATTAATGATTTTGCAGTTTCTTGAATGATATAGTGTGTAATACCGCGAGGGCTTAAATACGCTGCGAAAGTCTTTTGTGATTACGTGGAAGAAAGCGCAGGCCCATGGTGATAATGATAATGATTGTAGTCATAATTTTGTTGAGGGATGTTTATTAAATTTGATAACTGATATTTTGAACCCATGTATGCTACTTGATAGCAGGAGAAAGGAATTTGGAGCCTGTGCTGAAAAGCAATGTAAAAGAGAGGGGTACTTGATCCCACTTTATTGTATCTGGATAGGTCGTAAGTGATGCACATTGTGTATCGGCAAAGTATAAATGATACTGTTGTCGAAAAACCGACAAAAAGAGAAGAGGAATGCGAATAAACCAAGCAGCGTGAATTAAATTATACGGAACATTTGAAGTACAATGCTTTCAGCGGTCACCGCATCAGTCTTTGACAAGCGACGTGCGTTACAAAATTGCAAATGAGTAACCGTGCAGGCCAGCAGAATATAGAAACGTAACTCAAAGTTTCACATACTCTTTAAACAGAGCACTTCCGATCTGAGAGTTAGAGAACGCCGAAACGAACCAAAAAATCACGTTAAAAAGTTACAGTACAGCGACATTTAGGCGCGTTCTCATTGCGCCTATAAAAATGCTCTGCCACTCCGTATGTTCGACTTTAAGCACTAAAAAACGGCGGAAGGGATTTAATTAAGTTCTACGACGAAGGTAAAGGTAAAGGTCACTTTATAACAGGCCATAGAGGCACAAAGGGAGAGTAGCGGTATAGCTGTACTCTTTCTTGAACCTCGGCGCCAGAAGGGGGGTGGGTGGTTAACACCACGGACCGGCCATTTTACCCTCGGGAATGTCCTGATGCCCATTGTATGGGAGGCTGGATGGGCCCCAGCGCCGGTCTGGACGGGTGCGGAAAATCTTGACTCTACCGGGATTTACAAAATATTTTTCGCACTTTTCAAAATGACTATATTTAAAGGGCTCAAAGAAGTCAGCTAAGAGGAAAGGGGTTAAAGGGGCTGATATTTAAACTGTGTTTGCTCAAGATGTGTCACGCACAATACCACTAATCCAACATAATATACTGCCACTAGGATGGGAAATCAGATACTTCGCAGCTGATATAAGTGCATATATGGTTTAGGACTTGCTGACGCCCTCACTCACTCACTCACTCACTTCCTGCATTAACGAGGTTATGTGTCTAGATCATCATCAATATCAGACACTTGACTGTGTCGATAACATTATCGACATCTGGTGGTCTACTTTGTCCCAAGCGGACATGACAAATTGCTGTTCCCCAGCACAAAGAGTGACTACTCAAATATAGGAAAACATGCTGAAGATTTGAGGTGCTGCCTAAACACGTCGCTTGTGAATGCAGTTAGCTTGTGGAATTGTGTGCCTCACTCCGAGCGAGAGAACATATATACAGGTGTTATACACATAAGATGATCACTGGAATTATTCATTACAATTTTTACAGACCCTAAGGCAGTCTGCTTTACTTTTTGCAGTACCTTTACTATGCATTGCCTTGTGCTCTGTTTTGTATACCAGAAGGACAAAGCCCAAAAATCGAGTAATTCATGTCATGTACTTTCGCCAAAATTCTGTGAAACTGACTTTCAGCGGATTTATGTGTGGAATTTTAAGTCTAAAAAAGCTAATGTACAAGGCAGTATTTTTTTTTTATCAAAAATGTGTATAGGTTGTTGGGCGTAAGGTATGCTGGCGAATAATTTCCTATGTCACATTCTAATTTATTCTCAATGTGTGTAGGCCCTACATATTGGCCTGAGAAAGAGTTTGCTTCAGTATGTTTTCACATAAAAACAATATAAACTACATATTTGACCAACAGCCATTGTGCTCATTCGCTGAATGTCCGCCTCTGTACTTTTTATTTTAAACCGATTAATGTATGAAGCGACCATTGTACTGTATAGCAGTTAAATCAGTTTAATATGAAATATATGTACGGTTTTGTCCTTTCATTTTTTGAAACCGAACTTGGTGATAAGAAACTACAGTTTATTACTTCTTGCTTTCGGTGTACTGGTTATCATTGTGACTTTAGGAGTTTAAAGTTAAAGTAGATGTCTGTACGTATGCGTAAAGTAGTTTGAATTATGTTGTTATTCTCTTGCTGTTTAGCAAATAATTATTGTATTTACGGAGAAGGGATACAGGTGGCAGCAACTGCCGACAACAGTCTATCTGTATGGGGCAGTCGAGATTTTTTATCTTTCAGTCGGTATTGCAAACTCCTGTGTTAATGCATATCATATCAAACCATTTTAAGAAAATTTCGACGGACTTCATGTTATTTATAGAAGATCAGCAACCTCAGTTGCCTGAGAAGTCACGGTCATCTCTGGGCGCTTGTATTATTTCGGTCTCATGTATCTCTTCACTTTGATTAGCGTTTAAACTTCATATTGTAATTAATTAGACTATGGGCCAGGATAGCTCAGTCGGTATAGCGACTCGCTACGGGCTGGACTGTGCGGAGATCGAATCCAGGTGGGGGCGAGAATTTCCCCACGTGTCCAGACCGTTCCTAGGGCCCACCCAGCCTCGGGGTGAAACGGTCGGGGCGTGGAGTTGACCACCCACCCCTATCTAGCACCGAATTTAAAGAAAGAATAGAGCTATAACTCTATTCCCCTCTGGGTCTTCGAGGGTGAACTTTACATCTACCTTCTATTGTAATTAGACTGCACCGAATTTACAGACAATAACGGTGGTCATAGAACTTACGGAATAAATGAGGACACTTTCCATTGAAATTTGAAAGGTCTAAAAACCACTGCAGTGACTCTAGTCAGCGATCACCAGCTGTTTTTTGTGAATATTAAGTAACAAGTCTGTCTTTGTAAATAACCAACTTGACGTACAGTTGTTTTTCATGTATGTTTATTTCTATTCTCTACATCTTTCAGACAGACATGTGCCCACCATCAAGAGAATTAATTGTATCAATACGACCTCTGGTATATGTAACTCTGTGTAGATGACCTTCTGGTATGTATCCAAACCTGCATACCAGAAAGTCGTCTACACAGAGCAACATATACCAGATGTCGTATTGATACAATTAATTCTCCTGATGATAGACACGTAGCTGGCCGAAACATGTAGCGAATAGAAATAAACATACATGAAAAAGAATTGTGCGTCAAGTTGGTTATTTACAAAGATTATAACGAGATGGACGGTCAACAAAACATAAAGTTAGCAGGCCTGTGTTATTTGTTTAAACAAGACGCTGTCATTTGCTAAGATTATTAGCGTTGGTGAAAGATAAGTGAATGAGTGCGTATCATTAATGGTATTTTGGTGGAGTTGTACTGACGCGTTAAACTGATATACTGAGAGAAAACTCATCAATTCTTCCACCACAAAATTCCAAGTAGACTGGCCTGGGATTTAACCTGGCCTTCCACAGTGACAGTCTGCGATAAACCCCTGAGCTGTGTCGCGGCTGTTAGTTCTTTGTTCAAAATGCTTTTGCATTATTCAGAATCATTGCTTTCGCATCTTCCATTCAATCTTTAACCATTCTTACGTGAGTGCTGTCGGTCTGTGCTACACGACTGTAACGTGGCACATTCAAAATACGTTTCTGCATATAATACATTTCTGCAGCTCTTCGGTTAGCTGTGAAATGACGTCCAGTGACCATGTTCTCATTTAATAAACCGCTGCTCCTTCTCATTTATTCAGTGTTGTTTTGCGGCTCTCAGGTTAGCTGTGGAAAGACGTCAAGTTGGCGTATTCTCATTTAATAAGCCACTACGCCGTCTCATTTGCTTAATACTGTTTTGCGGCTGTGTGGTTAGCTGTAGAAGAACGTGCAGTTGGCGTATGATCATTTGGCAAGCTGTTGTAAATTAAGGTAGCAATTTCTTAAAGCTTTATTTCAAACTGCAAATTAATACGTATATTATTTATAGTTTTTTGCTTATAAAATTTCTGTTTTAACTTTTTACCCCAGAATATGTTTGAAAGGCGTCGATAAGTTTCGTATGTTTTCATTGTTACACCGTGCATATTGATGAGTCACTCAATTATTATACCAACTAATGCACTTATATATAAAATTTACACATTAAAACACTCAAACTGCTCCGACTTGTTTCGGGCCTAAGATCATCATCAGGGAGCTGTATTTCTTTGCCTTGTTAAAGTCACATTAAAAGCCACATTAAAACCAG
>Ga0131853_10007546_pt1 | contig 19717 bp, 19 predicted proteins | sample TergutLab28metaG_FD_92764 | JGI IMG/M metagenome (GOLD analysis project Ga0131853, IMG submission 92764) | Labiotermes labralis P1 segment gut microbial communities from Petit-Saut dam, French Guiana - Lab288 P1 (version 2) (version 2) | ecosystem: Host-associated > Arthropoda: Insects >... | reverse complement strand
TTTCATGCAGTGAAGGACGCTTCCTTTCGGTTTCATAAAGTTGGGGAACTCTATTTTAACCGATGTGTCCTCTCACTGCTCTCTTTTTCTCTCCTACTGTCCAAGGTCTATTGTATCCCTACAATAATTTCGATTTCCGCTAGACAACCCCCTTGACAAACCGCCGTGTTCATGTTAAAATTTCTCTTGTCCATGGGGGTATAGCTCAGCTGGGAGAGCGCTTGAATGGCATTCAAGAGGTCTGCGGTTCGATCCCGCATATCTCCACCAAGAGGAACAGGCGGTATATTCATCGTTTTGATGAATATACCGCACTTTTTTGTCTGATCTATTTTCTTTTCGTGGTTTTTGAAAAACCACGAAAAGCCGTCCAAGACCACTTAAAACCCGGCAAACTATAGGCAAACCACGAACAAGGTTCAACCCATTGCAATTACTATAATATACACGCTCCGAACATAAATAAAAAGGCAAGCTAGAGAGGCCATCCTATCAAAACTGGTAGGGTGGCCTCTTTTTTTGTTTACGCACTTTCTAAGTCGCTCAACTTTTGCATTCCTTTACTATTCACCTGCCCACTCGACCCGTACATGACATCATCACTCCCCTACAGCACCTTCCCCAAAAAGTCCAAAGTCCGAAATCCTCGCTCTAACTGTGCCAGCACATACGCCTCCGCTGCGGCAATGAGGTGCCGCGCTCCTTCTTCCCCTAGCGAAAACGCAAACACCCGCCCCTCCGGGGCAGATACAATATGCCGCAGGGCACTGTAACTGCCGGGGTCTAGCGACACACGCTCTCCCCCCTGCTCCGGGCGGCAAGTCCGGCAATAGACACGGCCGCCGGAAAGACTAAGCCAAAGCCCAGCCTCCGCCTGACAGTGGGGACATGCCGACACATCCGGGGCATAGCCTGCGTGACACATGAGCCGTAGCTCAAAGGCAGCCTTCACTAGCCGAGGGTCTCGCTTCCCGGTGCTGAGTACATGGAGTCCGTTTAGCCCGAAGGCCAGCAGACCGGGGTCTGCATAATCCACATCGCTGACTGCCTCTAGCAACTCTGCAAAATACGCCCCCACAGAGAGGAGCAGAATGTCTTGCCGCAGGCCGGAAAACATCTCTACCACCCGTCCCTCTCGCAGGGACCAGCGGCCGTGGCGTTGATAGAGGTCCAACTCAGAAAAGGCCAGTAATTGACTGGCCGCAGTATACTTACTGACCTTCCTTCTCGCCCCACGGGCAGAGACGGTAAGTTTCCCGTCCTCGGTGAGTATGGTAAGAATCTTGTCCGACTCCTTATAATTGACTTCCCGGAGGACAAGCCCCCGTGTGGATAAGTCCATTTGAGGTTGCCTCCCTCACACGTTTTGCTCCATTATACCGAAAAAACCGCCCGGATGGAAGTCCCTAGGCGGTTTTTTCGTTACTCTGCTCAATCTCTCGTGCCTCGCAGTAGAGCAGATAAAACATGGGGTTTCCTGTTTCGACAAACAGGCTCCAACATGTGGCTGGTGTCATGATTGCGTCCTCCGATTTTAGTTTGGCTCTCTGTATAGGATTTATCAGAGGCAAATTCAGGGGCACCTTTTTGCGTTTTTAGCATAGAATACTGTGCGCCAAACGCAAGGCGACACTAGGAAATCGGAGTGCGTTTATGAGCTGTTGTGAAAAGAAACCAGACTGGGAGCGGATCGAAAAAGGGCTTCGCGAGCTCAGAGAAGGCATCGCCGACATCTGCAAAGGCATGAAAGAACTCATGCGCGCCCGCGGCGAGTTGAAGCATTCCATCCACGAGATGGAAAAAGCGCTAAAACTGGCCTCTCAAGCAGAACAAGATTTGCAACAAGGCGAAAAAGAAATCTGCGAGGGTCTGGAAGACATTGAAAAGGGCTTAGAAAACATCATCCTCGGCTTAGAAACCCTGCGCTAACCTGCTCTTCTCCGGCACACAACTGTGCCGGTACATACATAGTCGCACCACTTGCAAATTCAGTGACTATCGTAACTCATACTCACTCATTTCTTAGATGGGAGATTTTTCATGAAAATTCACACAAACCCCCATTTTCCTCTATCCGGCCCAGCGGCAGAAAATCTCTCGCCGGGTGGGGACACAGACACATTCCAATTTATCCGAAGCTTAGAGGCTCGTAACACCTTAGCCCTTGCGCGGCTCCGGGACGGCTTCCAGCCGAGAGAGCCTGCTGTGAAACATCATATACATCAAATGTCCGGCTCCCAAGTTCGTCGGTTTTCCGGTGTGACTGGGCCGCCTATTGATGTGCCTGGTGGGCATGTGCACTTGGTTGAGGGGGAGATTGTTGAGTGATTTTTTCTCTTTTCTTTCGGCGTTTCCGCCGAGGGTTTTCTTGGCGGGCACCGCCAGCTTGTTTTGTCCTGCCGGACGGGCCTTCTTTTCACCCTAGGGGTGTTAACTCAACTAACCATTTGCGGGAAGGGCACCCGCAAACGGAAGTTTCGTAGTATGTCGTTGAACAAAAAGAAGCAAAAAGTCAACACAGGGGCTGCGCCCCTATGTACCCGCCAAGGGCAAGGGCGAAGGTAGAGACCGTTTTCATGTTATACTCTGTGCTGGCGACAATACTCCCCTACCAGAAGTCCGGGTGCCTCGGAACCTAGAAGGGCGGTTGCCACCGCTGGCTTGATGTACTGTTGAAATGCGCTCAAAAATGGAGCGCATAGGGTCAAGAGGAATTAGGTCTGGGTCAAAGTCAAGAGACCATACCGCCCGGCTCTCCTAAGTGACGGAGAGTCTGCCACTCGAAAAGGAGTGGCCTTTTGCATATCATGTTTGAGTGCCTTTCAATAGCACATCAATCCGGCGGCACCACCGCCCTTGACCATTGGGGCTGAGAGCACTATTACATCTGGCGTGAGGGTATTGGCACCAGTGCGGAGTATAAGGTGCAAAACCGTCGTCACTCTGCACTTGACCTTGGCGGGTACATAGGGGCGCAGCCCCTGTGTTGATTTTTTGTTTCTTTTTGTTCAACGACAAAAAGAAAGCCCGTCCGGCAGGACATAACAAGCTGGCGGTTACCCGCCAAGTCAAAATCGGCGGCAACGCCGAACCAGAAAACAAAACAGACCCGCTACTGCGAGTCTGTCTCCCCCTCCCCCTTGCGTTTGCGCCACTTAACACACTCGGTTAGCAGATACTCAATCTGCCCATTCACCGAGCGAAAGTCATCCTTCGCCCAGATTGCGAGTTCTGCAAACAGGGTGTCGGAAATCCGCAGGGGCACTTGTTTTTTCTTTTCGTCTGATTTGGCCATGGTTACTGATATAGGGTGCCGCTGTTGACAATGGGCTGTGCGTCCCGGTTGCCGCAAAGAACAACCAAGAGGTTGCTCGCCATGGCGGCCTTCCGCTCTTCATCTAAGTGGACAACTCGGTTCTCGGATAGCTTCACGAGGGCCGCTTCCACCATACCCACGGCGGCCTCTACGATCAGTTGCTTGGCATCTACAATGGCGCTGGCCTGTTGGCGTTGTAGCATGGCGGCGGCAATCTCCGGGGCGTAGGCTAGGCTTGTGATCTTCGCCTCAATAATCTCAAGGCCCGCAATCCCTACTTTGTCTTGGATTTCATTTTGCAAACTCTCCGCAATCTCAATACTGCTGCCCCGGAGGGATTTCTCGTCTAGGTTGGCACCGTCCGCCACGTCGTAGGGGTACAAGCGCACGATATTACGCAACGCCGAGTCGCACTGGATGGAGAGAAATTCCGCATAGTTATCCACATTGAACATGGCCTGGGCCGTGTTCACCACCCGCCAGATAACCACGATACCAATCTCAATGGGATTACCCAGCTTGTCGTTGATTTTTTGCTTGTCGTTGCTGAGGGTCAGGGTTTTGAGGGAAATTTTCTTACTGGCAAATACCTCTCCCGCCGACACTTTTGTGTCGCCGACCACAATCTCTGCACCGGATATCCCCTCTTTATTACCTGCGGTGTTAATCGCTGAAGTAAATGGATTTACAAAGAAAAATCCGGGGCCTTTCAGGGTGCCGTAATATTTCCCGAACAAGGTCAAAACGTACGCCTCATTGGGCCGCAATACTGCCAGCCCTAAGTACGGAAACCAGCCAATCAGTCCTAAGTAGATACCAGTGATCACAATCAGCGCCGTGCGTTCGTGGATGATACTAAGCACCAACCCGGCAATGGCTCCTAAGTAAAGTAAGGTGGTCAGTATCAACACCGGCATCCCGCTACGTCCCTTGGCGTACACCTCTTCTGTGATGATGGTTCTTTCATTGTTTGTCATAATTGCTCCTCCTTTATAATAGTGATATCTTTTTGATATCACTATTATATCTCTTCCGGGAGGATTTGTCAATATGGAAATTAAGATTACTTTTCTTGCTCAATCACTTGGTACCCACTGGCCTTTCGCAGACGGTTCATGATCGCAGCCCCCAACCCAGCTTCATCAAAGCTTTCCCCATAAATCACGTCCACATCCTGCCGATCAAATTCTCGCAGGACGTGATAGAGCTCTCGTGCAATTGAGGAGGCATCTTGCCGGTTGCCACAAGTCAGCACCACGTCCGCCCGGTAAGCATGTCGGCTCTCTTGGGTAACTAGAACCCCTACCCGCTTCCCTGCCGCCTGTGCGTTTGTGATTACACTCTGGAAAAAGTCAGGGTCGCCTTTGACGATGGACATGGGGGCTTTGGGGGCGTAATGAGTGTATTTCATCCCCGGCGATTTGGGGGCTTTGGTCTCGCCCACTTCCGGCTGTGCTGTGTCCACGAGGCCGATTACCGCCTCAATCTCCTCTCTGGTCACTCCGCCAGGGCGCAGAATGATGGGCGGCGTTACGGTGCAGTCAATGACGGTGGACTCTAAGCCAATCTCGGCTTTGTCACCATCTACAATCCCAGCCACTTTGCCGTCTAAATCCTCCGCCACATGGTCAGCCGTGGTCGGACTGGGCCGCCCGGACACGTTGGCGCTGGGGGCCGCAATGGGCAAATTAACCGCTTGGAGCAACTTGAGCGCCACCGGGTCAGACGGCAAGCGCACCCCCACAGAATCCAATCCCGCTGTCACCAGTTGGGACAAACCCGCTTGTTTCGGCAAAATCACCGTCAACGCCCCCGGCCAAAAGGCATCCATCAACGCCCTTGCCGTCTCGGATATCTCGGCTGCCACTTGGGGCAGTTGTTCCACCCGACCAATATGGACAATCAGCGGATTGTCCGCTGGACGGCCTTTGGCCGCAAAAATACGAGCCACCGCCTCGTCCGAGGTGGCGTCTGCCCCTAGGCCGTAAACCGTCTCCGTGGGAAAGGCCACAACCTGTCCCTGCCGTAACAACGATACCGCTTCTTCTATACTTACTCGTTTTGTATGCAAACCCGCTACCCTACCTTGTTTGTTTTACCGTAACACGCTCTGCGCCATCCGAAATACCGTATGCCGCTTCCCTCGAATGGCCACGGACAACGCCAAAATATTCTCCGGGTCGGCCACGCCGCCGGAGGCACCGTCTCCGATATGCTGGATATCAAACCCGGCCCGCTTGGAGGCCATGGCAATCTCCCGCACCGTGTCACGGTCGGCGCTCTCTTGACTGGTGCCGATAGCGGACAGGGCCAATGCCCCGGTTTGTTGCACTTGGCGGACAGCCACTCGACATGCTTCTTCCGACACGCCGGGCACCGTACCGGGGGCGGGCATTAAAATGATGTCCGCCCCGGCCTCGGCAAATGCGGCAAAAGCTTCTAGGTCAAAGGTCTCTTCCGCCACCCCGGCACCGTGCATCTTCCCGGCGATGATGAGGCCGGTGAAATGTTGTTTGCAAAGACGAATCGCACCTAAGATGGCATCATTGGTCACCCCCGTGCCGGGATTACCGGTGAGACAGATATAGTCCGCCCCCTGTGCCTCAGCGGCGGCAAAAGTCTCTGCTGTCGCTAGACGGCCCGCGGGCAGACGGTCAATGGCCTCTAGGGCCACCCCCTCCCCTACCGGTTCTAGGTTAATTCCCACCGGTCGCCCGATGAGGCGCTTCAAGGTTTGAAGCGGCCCATCCGCCGATTCCGGCAGACCACGGATAGACGGATTGAGAACATCATATAGATTCAGCAAAATCATATCCGCACCAAAGGCGGCGGCTACCTCGGCGTTAGTCAGGCCGGGGACTAACGGTTCCATGGCCACAATACATTCACTGGCCACCGTCCGCCCGGCGGAAGCTTGTATGGCTGTTTTCAACGTCTGGGGACACATGCCAGCAAAATCCGATGCTGTGCAGGATAATAGTCGTTTCATATCGGGTTTCTCCGTTCTATTTTTTCTCTATTCTACTAGGTTGGCGTGAAAAAGTAAAGGGCTCTATTCTTTCGGCATCTTCCACAAATAATCCTATAGAATAATGTGCAACCTCCCTAATATCCCATGTTCTGGGAATTTCTTTTGTTCGAGCTATTGACATTTTCGGATATCTCTATATAATTGGCTGTGATAATAAAAATGAATACCTTGGGCTGTTACTGCACAGGCAGGCATAACCAAGTTTTACAATGTACATGGGAACATGGGATAATTGTGGAATTTGGTTTTTTTGATTGACAGTGGTTTGTGGAGTGTAAAAATTAAATATGAAAATAGTGAAACCTATTAACAATAATGTTGTACGTGCGTTGGACTCCAATCACAGAGAGGTCATCGTTACCGGTAAAGGGATTGGCTTCAAAACCCAGCCGGGTGCCAATATCCCGCCTGATAAGATTGCCAAGGTCTTTGTCATGAGTAGCCAGAATAACCTAGATCGGCTCAATGAGTTATTCGGCTCTCTCCCGGAATCCTACATTGCACTGACGGACGAAATCTTTGAATATGCAAAGGTTCATCTGCAAAAACGGCTCAATGAGGCCGCATATTTCACCTTGGCCGACCATATCAGTTTCGCCATGACACGGCACCAGCAGGGAATGGAATTTCAAAACGTGTTACTGCCGGAAATCCGCCGGTTCTACCCCAAAGAGTTTGAGATTGGCATGTACGCCCTGCAAATCATAAAAGAACGGCTAGACGTAGACATGCCGGAAGATGAAGCCGCCTCTATCGCCATGCATGTGTTGAACGCAGAGTACAACATCTCAATCAGCGAGACGGTAAATGCCACAAAGCTAATGGATCAGATTATTGCCATCATCATACAAAAAAACGGTTCTGCACTGTTAGATACCGGCGATTACTATCGAGAGCGGTTCTACAGGCATCTGCGTTATCTGGCCCAATGTGTGATTAAAGGTGAAGCCCTAGCGGAATATGGGGACGATGGATTGTTTGAGATATTATCCGCCCAATACCCCCAAGAGATGAGTTGCGCCAAAGCGGTGGCAAGCGCATTGTTTGACAGCCACCAATTTACCCTATCGAGGGAAGAAATCAGCCGACTTGCCATCCATATCCGGTTGATTCGCCCCAAAGACAAACAAACTGTAGGAGCGTTTTATGATATTTAACCGACGTAAACACACACCAGCCTACACCCCTATCTTCGCCCCCATTCGTGGTGAGGTGATTCCAATTCATCAGGTAAGTGACCCATCCTTTGCAGGCGAACTGCTGGGTAAAGGGATCGCCATCCGACCGGCGGAGGGCCGTGTGGCCGCACCGGTCAGCGGTACGGTGGTACAAATGTTTGAAACCGGTCACGCCGTGACACTCATCGCAGAGGACGGGGCCGAAATCTTGATCCATGTAGGAATCGACACCGTTCAACTCAAAGGCCAGCACTTCAAGGCCTGTATCGAACAAGGGGCCGTTGTACAGGTTGGAGACTTGCTCATCGAATTCGACTGCGAGGCAATCTCTGCCGCTGGCTACGACACTGTGACCCCCATGGTCATCTTAAACAGTGACGAGTATGAGAAGGTAGAAGCGTTGACGGCACAGAAAACCGTCAATATCGGGGATGAGGTCATTCGTTTATTCAAGTAATTAACTCGCCGCACCTGACTGCCAACGGGTGTGGGGGTTAAAATAAAAAGTAAGCAATGTTATTATGGGGAGGATGTACATTATGACAAAAACACCATTACAACGTTTTGGCGCACTCATGCAACGGCTTGGCAAGTCGCTCATGTTGCCGGTTTCCGTTCTGCCGGCCGCAGCGATTCTGCTGGGTGTCGGTTACGCCATTGACCCGACTGGCTGGGGTGGCAACAATGTGCTTGCACACTTCTTGGTTCAAGCCGGTGACTCGATTCTTGGCGCGATTCCGATTTTGTTCGCAGTCGGTGTTGCCTTTGGTATGAGTAAAGACCAAAACGGTGCTGCGGCCCTTTCCGGTCTGGTTGCGTTCTTGGTCATCACTACGCTTTTAAGCCCAGGTTCTGCTGAAGGTTTGCGTGGTGAATTGAGTGCAGAGCACGCCGCCGCATTTGGTAATATCAGCAACGCTTTCATCGGTCTGCTCTCTGGTGCTGTGGCAGCATTTGCTTATAATCGCTTCCACAAGGTTGAACTACCTGCGGCACTCGCTTTCTTCTCCGGAAGAAGAGCTGTGCCAATCACGACCGCTTTCTTTATGCTAATCGTTTCCGGCGTTCTGTTGTTTGTATGGCCCATCGTCTATGCTGGTCTGTTGACCTTCGGTGAGTGGATGGTTGGTCTTGGCCCGTTCGGTGCAGCACTGTACGGGTTCTTCAACCGTCTGTTAATTCCACTGGGTCTGCACCACGCCCTAAACAGTATCTTCTGGTTTGATTTCATTGGCATCAACGATCTGGGTAACTTCTGGGGCGCCGGTGACGGCGTAATTGGTACAACCGGTATGTACATGGCTGGCTTCTTCCCTGTCATGATGTTCGGTCTCCCCGGTGCGTGTTTGGCCATGTATGTTACCGCCAAGAGCAAGGCAAAGAAAACAGTTTTCGGCCTCATGCTGGCCGCTGCTTTTGCCGCTTTCCTCACCGGTGTAACTGAGCCTGTAGAGTTCTCCTTCATGTTCGTAGCACCTGTCCTCTATCTGGTTCATGCCGTGCTAACTGCTGTTTCTATGTTCATCGCAGCCAGTATGCAATGGTTTGCGGGCTTTGCCTTTAGTGCTGGTCTGATTGACTATGTTCTAAGTATTCCGATTGAGTTTGCAATCGGCCAGTGGTGGTTATTAGCCCTTGGCGTTGTTTACTTCTTCGTCTACTTCGGCATCTTCTATCTCTTAATCACAAAGCTCAACCTGAAAACCCCAGGCCGTGAAGATGACGATGATCTAGAAGCCGAGCAAACTGCATCTTTGGCAAACAACGACTACACTGCTGTTGCTGCTCAAATCTTAGAAGGTCTCGGCGGTGCGGGTAACGTCACCTCTCTAGACTATTGTGCCACACGCCTCCGGGTTGAAGTCAAGGATTACCTCGGCGTCAACGAAAAGGCCATCAAGGCCGCTGGCGTGTCCGGCGTCATCCGTCCGAGCAAGACCTCTGTCCAAGTTATTGTTGGTACAAAGGTCCAGTTCGTGGCAGATGAGCTACAAAAGCTGTTAGGCTAAACGCCCACAGGCTTCTAAATATCAAAGAACCATGGGGCGGATGTGGCAGCATCCGCCTCGTATTTTTATTTGTGAGGATACACTATATGACTTATTCTGTACCCATCATCCGTTCCATGGACGAGTTAGACCGTGCGCCCACATTCCAATGCAACCACTATTTGTGGACATGCCTCGCCCGCCCTCATACTACGGGGCAAATGGCTTATCTGCAAGATGCAGGGCTGGTTCTGCGTATGACCACTTTCGAGAAAGACCCCAAGCGTGAATTTGAAAACCACCGGGACATGGTCTGCAAAGACAGCGCAGTAGAGGCGTTTTTCGCCTTCCCCGATTTAGAGCTAAAACAGACCAAACAACCGTCAAATGATGACCTATATTTTAATTTTGAAATCAACGCCAACGGTGCCATGTACGCCAAAACCGGCCACGGCAGACAAGGCCGCACCTTCCTCTCGGACGTGGAATACGCCTTAACCAATGTGAACGCCACCATCGAACCCGACCGTTGGACGGCAGAATTGCTGGTGCCGCTCCCGCTACTAGAACGACACGGGATTCGCCCCATGAACGCAGGCGACACCTTTTTCTGCAACTTCTATAAAATCTCCGAAGACCCCACCATCCAACACTACGCAGCGTTTTGCCCCATTCCAACAGAGACACCAAATTTCCATCTCCCCACCCACTTCGCCCGTGCAGTAATTGTGGGTTGAAAACACATACAGGCCATCATGCTACACGATGGCCTGTACGCTTTTGCCCTAACTCTCTTGCCCCTATGCATCCCCTTTTTGAGCGCATTTCAATAGTACATCAATCCAGCGGCGAAAACCGCCCTTGACCATTGGGGTTGAGAGCACTACTACATCCGGCTAGAGAGTATCGGCACCAGTGCGGGGTATAAGGAGCAAAACCGTCGTCACTCTGCCCTTGCCCTTAGCGGGTACACAGGGGCGCAGCCCCTGTGTTGACTTTTTGCTTCTTTTTGTTCAACGACAAAAAGATGGCCCGTCCGGCAGGACATGACCACTTGGCGGCCTGCGCCAAGAAAACCCTCGGCGCAAGCCGAAAGGAAAAGGTCAAGGGCCGGGACGCGCAGGGGCACGTCCCCTACAAGGTAGCAAGTAACACCCTAAACCGAGAAAAGGCCAAAAACCGGGTCGCCAGATACGGCAACCCCTACGAAAGGCAAGGGTACAAAATCACCCTCTCAACAAACAAAACAGAGCGGTTGCAATTCAAATGAATCACAACCGCTCTGTCGTACTTCACACGAGAGTTAAAAACTAAATTGATACGTAATGCTAGAAATCCTGCCATTTGGCCCACCATAGGTGAAAGAAGTAATCCGATTGGCGTTAAAGTTAAAATATGTATCTCCAGCAACCGGGCTGTCCACTGCGATATCGGGGGTGCCAAGAAGATTTCTTACATTCGTCCGGTTGGAATAGCCGTTGAGACCATTAAAGTGGAACAGGGTCTGGTTTTGGCCCGCCGGATACAATACAATAATCGCACGAATCGTGCTACCTTGCACTTGCACTTGTATGTTGGTATCAAAGGAGTAGCCCCGATCCCATAGTCCACCGGTTATCGTGCCGGTCTGGGTGCCCAACAGATGCCGCACATTGTTGATGTTTGCACCGAGGAGCGGCTGGATATTGATCGGATCTCTCGCTGGGGGCGGTGGTGGGGGCGGCGGCTCCGGCATGGGTGGCGGAACGACCCGTGTCCACACTTTTCTGTTGTCTATACGGAAATAATGGGTGTTGGCCACTTGCGCCACGTAGTAGTAGAACCAGCTACTGGGGTTGGTCACGTCTGTAAAGTTCATCATGTCGCCTCTCACCGGAGCAATGCTCTCTGGGGCGGTGAGACCCCGGCCTAAGGCACGGCTGATTACCGTTGCGGCTTCCCCTCTGGTCAGGTTATTTTGAGGGTTGAAGTTATTGTTTGTATCGCCCCGCATCCAGACGTTACGGTATGCGGCATAGATATAGTTTGCGGCCCAAGCCGGAATCCGATCAGCGTCCCCAGAGGAAATGGTGCCTCCTGCCGGGATGTGTTCACGACCGATAATCGCCCGGGACACCATGGTCGCAAACTCTTGCCGGGTCACATTGTTATTGGGCCGGAAACGGCCCGCATCGCCGACTACAGTACCATGATCCGCCGCCCATGCGATATACGAGTGTGCCCAATGTCCGTCTACATCAGAAAAGGCCGCCGTGGTTCGGGTCGAGCCGTCAAATTCGTCTATCAAGGTGCGGGCAAGGATTGCCGCCACTTCTGCACGAGTAATCTGGGCTGTCGGGCGGAAACTCCACTGGCCTGCTGCGTTCACGGAGCCTTGCATGAACCGCTCATGGTGTCGTTCGCCTCTCTGCCACACATAAGTACCCGCCATATAACCGCCGGTGAAGAGATTTGCGAATTCCCACGGCGTGAATACAAATCTGCCGATGGGGTTCTCCGGTGTACCGGTGCCTACTTGCCGCCATCTGCCAGTGTAGGTGTTCGTTGGCGTTGGTGCCGGCAGGCCGACATCCCCTTGGAGTGTGAGCTGTTCGCCCAATGTAATCTGGCGCAACCCTGTCATACCGGCAAACATCTGAGCCATGTCGGTGACATTTCTGGTGTCGAAATTAGATAGGTCTAGAGCACTTACTCTATCAGCACCGTAAAACATGCGACTCATATGTGTCACATTGCCGGTATCAAAGTCAGAAACGTTTATTGTGCTATTGCGTGTACGCTCAAACATGCTGCGCATATCCGTCACATTAGCCGTGTTTAGGTTAGATAGCAGGTTTTGACCTAATGGTATCGTATGCACGAGAGCGTCTTGAAACATGCCGCGCATGTTGGTCACATTTTGGGTGTCAAAACTGTATATATTTGCATCTGCCCAAGTGCTATAAAACATGTAGCTCATGTCTGTTACGGCACTGGTGTCCAACTGATCCAAACCGATAAGTGTCACCCCGGCAGAATCGCTTATATCTGCAAACAAGCCCCGCAAGCTCGGCCCTGCTGTAATCGGTTCATGAAATGTAATCCTGAAACCCCTGTTAGCAAGACGATGGGCGTACCATGGGTTCTGCCGTCCGTTTGCACCGCCATTCCAGTTGAGCGTGCCGCCAAATACATCTATCCGGCGATCGCTCCATAACTGCCACTCGGCACCATCTTCACCAGGAAACGTACCAGTTGCAACCACCATCTCGTTACCTGACAACGGCTCTATTATGTACGCTTCCGGCACCGCTTCCCCTTCCACAGCAAACGCCGCAGTCGAGAATAGCCCCAACAACATACAGACTGCCAGTAACAAACTGAAACTCTTTTTATACCTCTGCATAAAACCCTATCTCCTATTATAGTTGACTAACCTGAAAAATGGCTCAAGATTTGCGTAGTTATTTTTTGCCTTGTGAGGCGGAGGACACAGGCGGGCTTTCGCCCGGCAAGGACGACAACGAAGCAAGGTGAAAAATAAACCGCAAAGATGAGCGGCTTTTCTGGTTAGTCAACTATAAATCAAGCTAATCTTCAAATAACAAAATGCAGCAAATAAAATCCCAGTGTCTCCGGTGTGGAGACACTGAGATGCTTGACCTATACAATTAGAACCGCTTGTTCTTTTTCTTCCTTGCAGCCTCAGACTTCTTACGGCGCTTTACGCTGGGGCTTTGGTAGTACTCTTTCTTTCTCAAATCCGAGAGCACACCGGCCTTGGCGCAGTTACGCTTAAATCGCTTCAGCGCACTGTCTAAAGACTCATTATCTTTAATCCGGACTTCCGACACGTTTATCCCTCCCTCCAAATACGCCAGTCACAAGGGCTTGTGGCTTGACGTTCTAAGGGCCATTTAAATAGCACATGGCTTTACCATATATATTATACTCGGAATTAGCCAAAATGTCAAGATGCTACTGGCCTTAAAATCAAGTTCATCAATTTATTTTTTACATAGATGATCTTGACAATCTCCATACCGTCCAGTTGCCGCTGCATTTTCTCGTTTTCTTTGACTAAGGCTAACACGTCCGCCTCCTCCGCATCCATAGGGATAACGACGGTGGCGCGGAGCTTTCCACCCACTTGCACGGCGATTTCTTTCTCGGACGCTTGCAGTTTTGCTGGGTCAAATGCGGGCCACTTCTGGGCCATGGCTGTACCCGTAAAACCTTGTATCTCCCACAACTCCTCTGCAATATGGGGCGCAAAAGGAGACAATAGCGTAAGCAACGTTTTGATGTCGCCCCGATTGGGCGCTGTGTCGTGGAAGGTATTCGTGAGAGACATCAGTGCCGCAATGGCGGTGTTGAATTTCAGTTGGTCAATGTCTTCCCCCACCTTCTTGATGGTCTGATGCAAACTCACTTCATTGGCGGCAGAATAACTTTCGTCCCCGTCTAGGCGGGTAGAGGCCAGATTCCACACCCGGTCTAAAAACCGCTTGCACCCTTTTACCGCCTTGGCTGACCAAGGGGCGGCCTTTTCAAAGTCGCCGATGAACATGATATACAGCCGCAAGGTGTCTGCGCCGAATTCGCTGATAATATCCATGGGGTTTACGACATTCCCCTTGGACTTTGCCATTTTCTCACCGTTCTCGGCTAAAATCATGCCGTGGCTGGTGCGCTTGGCGTAAGGCTCTACTGTGGGTACGATATTGATATCGTATAAGAATTTATGCCAGAACCGGGAGTAGAGCAGATGCAACGTCGTATGCTCCATACCGCCGTTGTACCAGTCCACTTGATGCCAGTAGTCCATGGCTTCTTTGCCGACTAAGGCCTTGTCATTGCTAGGGTCTAAGTAGCGCAAGTAGTACCAAGACGACCCGGCCCACTGAGGCATGGTGTCCGTCTCCCGCTTGGCGGGGCCGCCGCAAGTGGGGCAGGTGGTGTTAATCCAGTCGGTCATAGCGGCCAAGGGCGACTCACCGGTGTCGGTGGTCTCGTAGTTCTCTACTTCCGGCAATAGTAAGGGCAGTTCACTCTCCGGCAGGGCCACATGGCCGCATTTCTCACAGCAAACAATCGGAATCGGCTCACCCCAGTACCGTTGGCGGCTGAATACCCAGTCACGGAGCTTGAAGTTCACCCGTGTCTCACCAAGATTTTTTTCTTCCAACCATTTTGCCATACGGGCCTTGGCATCTGTTACCGTCAGGCCGTCTAAAAACCCGGAGTTAATCAACATCCCGGCATTCGTATCCGTATAGGCCGCCTCGTCTACGTTGCCGCCTTGGATAACCTCTACAATGGGCAGGCCGAACTTCTTGGCGAAGGCCCAGTCCCGCTCATCATGGCCCGGCACAGCCATAATGGCCCCGGTGCCGTAGGTGGTCAGTACATAGTCGGAGATAAAAATGGGAATCTCATCTCCAGTGGCGGGGTTGATGGCCTGTACACCGTCTAGGCGCACACCGGTTTTGTCTTTTGCCATCTCGGTTCGCTCAAAGTCGCTTTTCTTGGCGGCCTGGGTTTGGTATTCTTTGATTTCTGCGGCATTTTTTAGCTTCGGCATCCATTTTGCTAACAGAGGATGCTCCGGCGAGACCACCATATAGGTCGCCCCAAACAGAGTGTCCGCCCGGGTAGTAAAGACCCGCAGGGTGTCCCCTTCTGTGGTGGCAAAGTCAATATCAGCCCCCTCGGAGCGGCCAATCCAGTTTTTTTGCTGGGCCAATACCCGGTCGGGATAGTTGACACCGTCTAAGTCGTCCAGTAACCGCTGGGCATAGGCGGTGATTTTGAGCATCCACTGGCTCTTATTCTTTTGCACCACTTCGCTGTCACACCGTTCACAAGTGCCGTCTACCACCTCTTCGTTGGCGAGCACGCACTTACAACTGGTACACCAGTTCACCGGCATCTCCGCCCGGTAGGCGAGGCCGTGTTTGAACATTTGCAGGAAAATCCACTGGGTCCACTTATAAAAGTGGGGGTCTGTGGTGTCCACTTCCCTGTCCCAGTCAAAGGAAAATCCCAGCCGCATGAGTTGGGCGCGAAATTTTTCTATGTTCTCTTCCGTCACCTTGGCTGGGTGGATTTTATGTTTGATGGCGTAGTTTTCCGTAGGCAACCCAAAGGCATCATATCCCATGGGATAGAGGACATTATACCCCTGCATTCTACGCTTTCTGGACACAATATCCATGGCCGTATACGGGCGCGAGTGCCCCACATGAAGTCCATGCCCCGACGGATAGGGGAACTCCACCAACGCATAAAACTTATCTCGACTGTCCCCTGTCGTGGCGGCGTAGGGCTTTTCTGTCAGCCATTGGGCCTGCCACTTTTGCTCTATTGCTAAAAAGTCGTATCTCATAGTGTCACAACCTCAGCATCGCCCCAGAGGCGTTCTAGGTTATAAAACTCTCGAATCTCATCTAAAAACAAATGGATAACCACACAGCCGTAGTCTAACAGCACCCAGCCCCCGGCCCGGTACCCCTCTTTTCTGTGGGTCACTTCCCCTCTGTCCTCCAGATACTTTTCTAAGGCATCTGCTAGGGTCTTAATATGGGTTGTACTGGTGGCGGTGCTGATGATGAAATAATTGGCAAGCACAGTCAAGTCCTCTGTTTTGAGTACTTTGACATCTCTTGCGCTCTTTTCTTCCAGTGCTTCCACAGCAAATTTTGCCACTTGGGTCGGTGTCAGCATGTGTGTTCCTCCTCTGATGGTTGGTATTAAAACGGTGCCCCGTTGGTGGTGAATAAGGCCCCTGTGCTGGGGTCTCTGGTTAAAATTTCCAAATCCTCCGCCCGGATATCCCACGGGAGGGGGTTTAGGTACTCGTTAATCATGGCCAGCCATGGCTCGACATATAGGCTTACATAGCTCACCCCGTTGATATTATCGAAAATATTGGCAACGGTTCCATCCACAGAGTGGAAGCGGATATTTTCACTCTCCACTTGTAAGAATTCCAAGGCCAAATAAGCTAGGTTTCTGACGGTCAAGCTCGTGTCCACATTGTCTCGGAACACCCGAACCAAATCGTCTACCATCAAAATGTTCCGCGCTTGGAGCACTTGGTCGGACAACGCATTCAAAAACTCATGCTGTACCTGAACCCGCCGAATGTCCCCTTCTATATAGTTCCGGAACCGAACCAAATACATGGCTTGCCGCCCATTGAGATGTTGCAGCCCCGGCTGCAGATCAATCATGAGGTCTTGGTGCGGGTCGTGGTAAAGCATCCGCTGGGGTACGTTAAACTCTACCCCGCCGCCCGGAAGGGCATCAATCAACGTGACAAAGCCCGGTAAGTCAACCGTTACCCAATGGTCAATGGGGAATCCGATAATGTTCTCCACATGTTCTGCCAAGGCATAGATGTAATGGTCATACTGCCGGGGCAGATATCGGTGCATGTGCTGGATGGAGTTAATTTTTCTAAGCCCCCAAGGTACATTTACCATGGTGTCACGGGGAATACTGAGGACGTCTAAAGACCCCTCTGTAGCATTAAACACCACCACCATAATCACGTCAGGGCCGCCAAACCCGTCATCCTCTCCAGCCACGAGGAAGGTGTATATCCGCTCTTCCTGGGACTGGGGCACGAGAAGCGCTTCCGGCTCCATGTCGCTATAGAACTCTTGTCCGGCAACGCTTGCATCCGCCTTGATTCTGCTCGGCGGCTCGGTGGGGCGGCTCACTGTGGGCGGATCCACAAACCAAATGGCGAACCCATAGGCCGACACCATTAAAAAGGCACCTACAGCCAGAAAAATGGCTAGTATACGGACAATTTTCTCTGTCCGGCTTGTTGTTTCATGTTTGCGATAACGTCTTCTCAACTTATATTCCTCTATTCCTCTACTCTGTCTCCGTTTTTAACCACCTAACGGCCTCTACTGTGTCCGGGTGGGGTATGCGTCCTTTTTGGGCGAGCTCTTTTAGGGATAGCTCCAAGCCATACAGCATGGCCTTGTCCAAATCTGTATATGCCAGCTCTCGCAGGGCGTGTACTTCAGGAAAATCTCGACCGGGTTCAATATAATCGGCCAAATAGATAATTTTCTCTAGGGTTGTCATCCCCTGCCGTCCGGTGGTGTGATAGCAGATTGCGTCATATACCGCTTGTGCGGCCCCAAATTCTACTTTTGCAATAGCCGCCCCGGTCTTGGCGTGAAGCAATTTCACGTTTTCTCTCGTGGCACTATCTGCCAGTATATCATATTTCTCGCAAAGTTGCAATTGCGCTTGTATATCTAATGATTTCGTGATGTCATGCAGTATGGCGGCCTCTCTGGCGGCCGATTCTTCTACGTCCCAACGTTGCGCCAGCCGCACCGCTTCCTCCTCTGTTCGCTGGACATGGGGGATGCGCTTATGGGATAGCATGGCATGCGCCTGTTCTCGAAGCCACTCGAAGTCTGGCTTTGCGTTGTAATATCCACGGGCAATAATCTCTGCATACACCGAATCAGCAAGCCATGCCCGGCCAGCCCGCAGGGCCAACATCTCCCGCAGGGCGGTGGAGGATATTTCTAAAATTTCATGATCAATCTGTATCGGCGTTACGCTGTACCGCTCTTGCAGATGCCCGGCAAAGTCCGCAATCGCCTGTCCTTGCCCGTCCGCTCTGGCGAACACGACAGGAGTGACAATGTTGAGCAGTTCTCCCGCCCGGTGCCAGTGCTCTAAGCTAAGGAACATGTCCGTCCCCGACAGAAGAAACAGTTCTGCCGCCGGGTGCAGTTTCTGTATGGCAAGCACCGTGTCTATGGTATAGCTGGGGCCTTGGCGGGTGAGTTCTATATCCAGCATCTGCATCTGCGGCACATCTGCAAATAGCAACGCCGCCATCTGATACCGTGCCGTGCCGCTAGGCGTGTCCGGCTCTAAGGATTTATGGGGCGGTACACCTGTGGGCACGACATATAACTTGTCCAACCCCAATGCTTCTATCGCAACCGTTGCGGCCTGTAAATGCCCCTTGTGGGGCGGGTTAAAGGTGCCGCCAAATATGCCGATTCGCATAGCTGTACCTCTGCTCATTCTTTCACAAGCTTGATTCTTTTATCCTTGTCTAACTTTGGGTTGGGACGGTAAACCACAAATTTCGACCCGATAACCTGCACCGAGTCTGCCTGACACGCCGCCGCTAAGGCATCACAAGCCTCCCGCGGGGAGACTGGGGCATTTTCTAACACCTTTCCCTTTACCAGTTCATGGACAACCAAGGCTTCTTCCAGTTGTCTCACCACGGTTTCTGTGATGCCGCTTTTTCCGATGTGCAGGGTGGTGTCTCGTTTACTGGCGATGCCGCGCAATTGGGCACGTTGTTTACTTGATAACATTGTTTGTTTCCCACTTTTCTTTGAATTTTTGTAACGCTCGTCCCCGGTGGGACAGGCTGTGTTTCATCTCTGCTGGCATTTCGGCGAAGGTCAGGCCAGTTTCCGGCACATAAAACACCGGGTCATAGCCGAACCCGCCGTCGCCGCGGGGCTCAGTCAATATCTCCCCCGCTACGTCACCCATGGCTTCAATACTGCTCCCATCCGGGAATACACATACGATGGCGGACACGAACCGAGCCTTTCGGTTGGATTCCCTCTCCATGTTTTGGAGCAAAAACCGGGTTCTGTCTGCATCTGTTTTGCACGCCTCGCCGCCGTAGTAGGCGGAGTCCACGCCGGGGTCGCCGTTTAGGGCTTCCACCTCTAACCCAGAGTCGTCTGCAATGGCCGCACGGCCTGTGGCTTTGACCACTGCTTCTGCTTTTAGTCTGGCGTTTGCTAGGAAGGTTTTGCCGGTTTCTTCCACTATGAAATCTAGCCCCGCCTCTTGTTGGGAGAGGACTGTGTGGCCCATTGTGGTTAGGATTTGTTGGAGTTCTTTTAATTTTTTTTGGTTGTTGCTGGCTAGGATTAATTCCATAGTTTGTTCCTTTTTGTATTGGATGGATTGCCCTTTGTAGGGAGTGTGCCCTTGCGCGTTCCGGCCCTTGACCTTTCCTATTCGGCGTTCCGCCGATTTTGGCTTGGCGGTTCCCGCCAGTGTGTATGTCCTGCCGGACGGGCCTTCTTTTCACCCTACGGGTGTTAACTCAACTAACCATTTGCGGGAAGGGCACCCGCAAACGGAAGTTTCGTAGTATGTCGTTGAACAAAAAGAAGCAAAAAGTCAACACAGGGGCTGCGCCCCT
>Ga0131853_10007544_pt1 | contig 19717 bp, 10 predicted proteins | sample TergutLab28metaG_FD_92764 | JGI IMG/M metagenome (GOLD analysis project Ga0131853, IMG submission 92764) | Labiotermes labralis P1 segment gut microbial communities from Petit-Saut dam, French Guiana - Lab288 P1 (version 2) (version 2) | ecosystem: Host-associated > Arthropoda: Insects >... | reverse complement strand
TGTCACTAGTTATTAAGTTTTATTTCACTTCTTCTATGCTCAACATGTTTCGGACATTAATACATCCATCATCAGGAGCCTGCGACTTTTCTATTGTATCACCACATTGGTCGCGTGTTCTTGAAGCCTGCTACACGGATACCACCCCAACCCAGCCACACCGAAACTCCAACACACATCGAAACAAGAAAACACGACCAATGTGGTGATACAACAGAAAAGTCGCAGGCTCCTGATGATGGATGTATTAATGTCCGAAACATGTTGAGTATGGAAGAAGTGAAATAAAACTTATTAACTAGTGACATCAAGTTGGTCTCTTATTCTTCAACTATTGTTTAATAACTTTACTTCACATTGCATTACGCTGGTACAGCGTAGTGAGTCTACTTTCCAGGCTACGGGTTGGACGATCCGGGGTTCGATTCGCGGCGGAGCGAGAGAGACGTTGCTCCTCTCGAAAACATCCAGACCCAATATGAACCCCATCCAACCATCTGTTCGGGATTTCTTGTCGAAGGCAAAGTGGCCGGAGGGTGAAGATGACCACTCATCTCAATCTAGTGCCCAGGTTAAAGACGAATGGATATAAGCCGCAACAAACCGCGTCTTCATGGCGTGGATAGGAGAACCGTTACCATTTTCCTGTTTCAGCTTTATTTCCTCCTTGTTCATTTGGAAGCTCTCCATCAAGTCGCCTTCTCTATTGCTTGTAACCTTCTTAAGTCTCTCCTAGTCAAGATCCGACTCCGTGTCAAACGTCATAACATAAAGTTACTCCTTCCATAAAGGGGAATACGGTAGCACAGTGGTTAAGGTGCCGTGCTACAAATCGGAAGGTCGCTGGTTCGATTCCAGATGGTGTCATTGGAATTTTTTATTGACATAATCTTTCTTTCCGATCGCACTATGGCCCTGGAGTCGACTCAGCCTCTAACAGAAATGAGTACCAGGAGCATTTCCTGGTGTTAAAAAGCGGCCGGAGCGTAAGGCTGACAACCTTACCACCATCCTGGGCCATTGTCACGCAATCTGGGAACCTTAACTTTCTACAACCCTCTGGGCACTTCGGGCCTGTAATGGGACTGATTTACCTTTACTCCTATTAAACACAGTCACAATATTTCTATGCGTTCATAAACGTTACAGATATGCTTAAATGTAAATATCTTACTCATGGATTGCGATGTAACACTTCATACTACCCCATCTGTCAGCGTCTATGTATTCAGCACACACTCGCAGCTGCCTTCCATATCTGCGGGCCGTTTGCTCCATCCGTAACCAAACGACCCCACATAATGTGCTGATAAGGCACCCAGCATTAAAGACTTCTTGTATGACAGGCGTGTGTGGGAGAAGAATACAAAATTGATGTAGCAGAGAAATGTTTTGTTAAGGTATACTGGATACAGATTGACGACTACAGGGTTCAGTGATAACAGGTTTATAAAAGCTGTATATTTATTGATCATCTGAATAACTATCAGCTGTTAAGCGGCGATCGTGCAGGACGAAGTTAGTTCATTGACACTTATATTGTTAAGATGCCAAAATTATTTGGGTTGGGGACCCTGTGCGAATTAAGGAAAACAAGAAACACATACCGAACTTTGGCAAGGAAATTTGTTCAAAAGTGAAGATTTAAATGAATCACACGGAAAAGTTAGGATGACATTGAAATGTCCTTTATGCAAATGTACTGTAAGGAAGTGAATTTAATTAGTCGTAACGCAATCAGGTAGTAATATTGGTTTTTGGTTTAGTTGTGACGAACTTCGAGGTTTTGTCAGCAAAGTTTTATCCGGTGGAGTGCAACAACCGTCTCTTGCTTCGCTCATGTCCGCTCACTGCATGTTTCAAGGTTAGCGTTGCTTTAAGGAGAAATTAAAATGCAGAAGTGCGGAGAAAAGCATAACATAAGATTTTTTTAATGTCTTGCTGACCGTGCATCTCAGTATAATCTTAGTAACTGACCAACTTAATGTAAAAATTTTTATTTTATACTAAGTTTTTTATATTCCTCTACATGTTTCGAGCACTATTCTGCTCATCATCAGAAGGTCAAAATTGTATTATACAGCATCTGGTATCATCACACAGGTGGCCGCCCGGTGCGTACGCAGATGCTGTATAATACAATTTTGACCTCCTGATGATGAGTAGAATAGTGCTCGAAACATGTAGAGGAATATAAAAAAACTTATTATCAAATAAAAATTTTTTACATTAATTTGGTCATTTACTAAGATTATAACACAAGAAGTTGATACTTTAAACAGCTAATTACAACATTCATAGAAATTCAATTCTTTTCGTGCTACTTATCTAAAATTAAGAGTATTTCCTCTTGCCGTAAAGCCGTGACTTGACTTTCATTAGAACGTATAGTTTAACATCACATGAACGTCGTGTAATCGTATTTGAAAATTTTGGGTGTTAACTTCCGATTTTAAGTCGAAACAATCGGGTTAGCACATTATCACATTAAATGATAATCGCTTCCTACCCCTGTCGCCATGTCCAACACACTACGACAGACGGCTTATCCTACAGTAAACTTCGCGTTACGACCGCTGTCCAATACGTTCAGTTACGTGGAATAAAATGGAAAAAAATCTGAATTTATTTTGGCTATTGCTACTTGGTCCCAAATCTCCCAAAGTTCACCGCTCACAATTTCCGCATGCGATATAATGTGAACAGTAGTTGATTCAGCGGTTTTTTTAAAAAAAGAGAAATATCAACCGATCATTAAAGTCTTAAAAGTACAGGCCTTAAAAATTAAAGTAACATCGGCCGAAATTAGGGGATAATTTTTGATTAGAAGTATCCAGGTAGTATTTGAGGATTATCTATATTTATGACTGAAGAAAGTCAGAAAGCTCTTCAGGCATGATTCAAGCTCGAACCAACATCCACCCAACAGGAGTGAGAAACATAACGGTTCACCAATTCACTCCACGGCACAAAGGCGCCTTTGAAGGGTTAGAAGGTATTAAGTGAGTACAGACTTAGCTTGTTTTCATGAAACCCGACTTTCACCACCGTGTTAACACAGACCCCATTATTGCACTTTATCATGAAGCAGTTGAATAACGTCCATCTCTTCAAGCACTATTGTTTTGAGATGGATTTCAACATTATTCTATGCTTAAGTCTTCCAAGTAGTCTCTTCCCGTGAGGGTCCTCCAACAAATTTTGCAAACATTCGTCAATTTACCCATGTGCCTCCATACTATCTTCTCTCACTTAATCAACTAACAATAAACCTATTAATTAGGTGATTACGTTAACCTAGTCATACGAATTTTTACTTTCAAGAGGTTACCACTGCCAATCCCTGTAGCCGCGTGATTTGCGGCCGCTCGCTTGCTGGGATTATGGGTTCGAATCCCGCCAGGGGCGTGGATGTCTGTCTGTTGTGAGTGTTGTGTGTTGTCAGCTACAGGTCTGAGACGTGCCGACCCCTCGTCCAGAGGAGTCCTACAGAATGGGTGTGTCACTGAGTGTGATAAAAGGCAACCACAACCATCTACAACTACAAAGTGTATGTAGACAGAGGTCAGAGTAAGAAAAAGAGAAAGAGGTTAATATGTTTCCTTCTTCAATACCAACTCGTGAATGCGACACAAAAGGATAATGTAATAACTCTGGGATTGTTGTGCCAACGACCCTAATGGCATCAGGGACTTCCTACCAGATAAACGAACCGAGCTGAGAACCAGACATCTAGTAGAAGAAACTTTTAACAAATTGGCAATTCACAAGCTTGAGTAACGTGCGACGTCATCACTATGCGTCCTGCCATTCTTGTCCATATTTTAATGACCTGGGTCGAAAAGAATAACACCTCTAAAAGCAAACTGTGAGGTATTTTTGGACCCGAAAGGAAAGCTGCTTGCCTATTGATTTATTTATAAAGTTTCTCTCCGCCCCCCCCCCTTTTTTTTTAGCTGAACAGCTTATAGAGAACCAGAGTATTTCGTTCTGTATAAGTTGTTTAATGATAACGACCCCGCGTGCCTAATGTAAAAACATACACAAATGGTTTACTTTTAAGGAATTAGTTGAGCACATGCGCAAATTGACTGTGGAAAATAACGGAAAAGATTTAGCCAGTATAACCCACTCCTAAGCGAGAATTGAACCCAGGATTTTCCACCTATATAACGGGAGTTCTAACCAATGTAGACGGGAATTGGCGTCTGAGGAAGACAAATTACATGAAAATGCTATTAATTAAGAAGGAACTTAAGACCTACGGAAGTATGCAGTTTACTGTAATTACAGTCGTGGGCTAATGGAGATTATGATGGGCTGAACATGTAGCGCGGGAAGGGGAAAGAATAACGTACAATTCAAAAGTGACTATTTGAAAAAGGACTAGTAGATTGGACAATAAGAGTAAATAGGACCTTACGGAAATAGGTTATGGACATGTAAAATGCATGGTGCTGGTTCAGAAACCCGATTTAGTATTAGAAGTACTGGACATTGGAGCTGTGTTACGCGGGAGTTTGTCACATGGGATGAGTCCTTCAAAATTTAAACTGCAATATGCGACCGTATGGAAAGCCCTTGCGTTGTAATACTCCACACCAAAGACAGCACGAACATTTCAACGTCTTTTGGGATGTTACCACGTGTCACTGGGGGAACAGTACGTAGCCTTCAGAAGGATCAGAAGGCCTACGATACGTCAAAACTATTTACAGGCCAAAACGTCGTAAAATATAAGAAAATTTGAATCTTCTGTCCTGGACAAATGATAGAAAAATATGAGACTCGGAGCCTGTGCTAACGTAACCTGGTATCACGGCGCGGCCTGCATATTACGACGACGATGATGATGATGATGACGATGTGAGTCTTCTCAGTTGAGATACCAAGTGTTCCGGTAGAGAGGTACCAACATTTCGGAGCAACATGCTACCTTCAGCTTTCCTCTTCCATTTGGAGGGTAAGGGTAGTGGGTTCCTCCGAAATACTGATACCGTAATATACAAGGGGAACAACCCTCCCCACCCCAATAAAAAAAACTCAATCTGCGTGTACACTGCCCAGGGAAACAAAAACGCACACACAGTTGAACTCCACTTACACGGATTAATTGGGGCAGCAAGCCATCCAGATACGCAGAAAATCCGGATAATTGGATTTTTCTTTGAAAATAGGCTACATTGGCAGTTTGAAGTTCCGCCGTTACTATTTACAGCACGTACCTGCGTCTAAACCTTTCGACCACGCCTGATTTGAAGTTTTAGAAGCCATAACACTGTACTGTACTGTACTTGATCCGATAACCGGTTATTTCAAGGCAAGTCAGTTTTGTAAATTCTCGACAAATTAACCCGAAGGGCCAAGCCGATCCGGATAATTGGCCATCTACTGTACCTAATATTTTGTTTTCATATTCGATTTGCTGGTTACAGACAGACGAATTAAAAAAAACAACATGCCCTTCCATCATCTTTTATGTAAATAACAAACAAAGATACGCATGAAAAGTATGAACACCCTGTATTAAGATATTGACTGTCGGACTCTCACACTGAACACGCAGTTGTGCCTTAGGCAAAGTGACTAATAAGTTGGATAAATAAAGATGTTTCTGTGCTTAATTAAGGAATACCAAATCTTACAAAGTGAGCACGCTTTGACCATTCTTGCATTAAAGCTCACGAGACAGATCAAACTCAACTCACAGTACGTTCACAAACACAACAACTTATCTTTAGGCGCGTCGTATAAATAGCGAAAAGGACCTAACAGCTTATGTCTGTACGTCCGTCCGTCTGTATGTCTGTCCACATGTATTTGCGCCCTCCCACTGGAGGCATTTTCGTGAAATTGATATTGGGGACATTTGTAACGAAAGTATGCCGAGAAACGTCAAATCTGGTTACAACAGGACAACAATGTCAGTCACTTTACACGAAAACGTAAGTACGTTTGTAGATGTAACAGCGTACGGGTGAAATACACACAAACAGCTACAGTCTGTACGCCCACCTACGGTGGTGGTGGTGGTGGTGGTGGTGGTGGTGATAGTGGTTGTGGTGGTGGCGATGGTGGTTGTGGTGGTGGTAGTGGTTGTGGTGGTGGCGATGGTGGTGATAGTGGTTGTGGTGGTGGTGGTGGTGATAGTGGTTGTGGTGGTGGCGATGGTGGTTGTGGTGGTGATGGTGATGGCGGCGGTGGTGGTGGTGATAGTGGTTGTGGTGGTGGTGAGAGTGGTTGTGGTGGTGGTGATAGTGGTTGTGGTGGTGGTAAGAGTGCTTGTGGTGGTGGTGGTGGTAAGAGTGCTTGTGGTGGTGGTGGTGGTGATAGTGGTTGTGGTAGTGGCGATGGTGGTTGTGGTGGTGATGGTGATGGCGGCGGCGGTGGTGGTGGTGATAGTGGTTGTGGTGGTGGTGAGAGTGGTTGTGGTGGTGATGGCGATGGCGGTGGTGGTGGTGGTGATAGTGGTTGTGGTGGTGGCGATGGTGGTTGTGGTGGTGGTGGTGGTGGTAAGAGTGCTTGTGGTGGTGATTGTGGTGGTGATGGTGATGGCGGTGGTGGTAGTGGTTGTGGTGGTGATGGTGATGGTGGTGGTGGTGGTTGTGGCAGTGGTGATACCGGGGGTGGTGGTGGTGGTGGCGGTGACAGTGGCTGTGGTGGTGGTGGTGGTGGTGATAGTGGTTGGGGTGGTGATGATGGTGGTCGTGGTGGTGATAATAATAGTAATTCAATTCAATTCAGTGGGTATTTATTAATGTGCCGGCTGATCAGACAAGTGCCAATTATAAAGCCAGCACAAAGACACAAATACAACAACAATAGTAATAATAATAATAATAATATTATGAAATTTTTGTTTATTGCACGTCGAAGTTTTAGAATTAAGTCAGCCAACAGGAAGTGACTAGCGACAGTTATCAGATAACGCAATATCCCTCTACTGGGCGCGGTGTTTCTGTCGACGTGAACCCTGTTACTAGTGTTCATGGCCTAACAGTGTCGACGGTATGTATCCAGTGCCACTGGTGTGCGCTGGGCCTGTAGAAAATGTTTAGAAATACAACAATACAAGAAAGTGATAAGAAATAAAAGTGCAAACGTTGTAATTCATTCAGGTTTTCGCTCGGCGTGTCTAAGCCTGCTGTAATGTGCAAGTTATTTAAATGTAAATGCGGTTGTAGTCTTTTGTGGTTCGGTTTGGAATAGAAGAAGTTTTGAAAGCTCCATTGTAAATCAATGCGTTACTGTTGCGCCACCATAAGAAAGTTTTTTTGTTCTCGCTCTCTGCGTTCCGTGGATTTACGCAGCCATGCCAAAGTTTGTACATTTTGCGGGTTAGCGTCGTCGGCTACAATTTTCGTCTGCGTCCAACTCGCGGCATTAGTGTATCTCAGGCTTGTGCTGAAAGTCGCTGTGGAGAAACAACCTAAGGTTTCAATTATTTGTTTAACGACCATTTACCACTGCAAGTAACAGTCTGTACAGTACTGAACAGAAAACGACACGCTGGATGGCGATTTGGTAAAGATTGTAGGAAAAAAACGGCCGCAGCAAATTAGAGCGATTATTCTAACTTGCATAGACGTTTGTTAATTTCGGGGTGTACAAATCTGGGGCGCTAATTCGCCGTGGCGACAGAAACATGGACACAACGAAAGGTCGCTTGAAAATAATTACTAATCCCGAAAAATGAGGAAAAAACTTGTACTATTATTCGCTGCCCGGCCAGTAAGTTCAGAAAAGGATGGTGCACTTGCGAGCTCTGCTTTATATATATGAGAACCCTGTACAGGAAGTGAAACAGTAAAGTAAGGAAGCATTTCAGTTTAGCTATGACTCCAGCTGAATGTTGGTTCTGATAAGTGGAGTATGAAATTTAGCAAATTCTTCGTTGCAACCGTCAGTTTACGGTGAACCAGGAATTCCACCATGTCGCATCGATGCCTTATCTGTGAACAACTTTCGGCCCTCTTGTGGGACGCATTTGAGCAGGTATGAGCAGCAAACAGCAGGGATCCGGGCGTGAAGACGCAGGATCACGCTCCAGCAGCTCGCTTTGAGGAGTTCGCTTTGATGGGGATTATTATGGCAGCGGTAGTGGCATTCAGACAACAAGCGACGGTGTGTGCACTTCGTCTGACGCGTGACTGCGTGAAGGGTGCACGGTAAGAAGATGGCTGCGCTCCCTACACAATATTGACAACGCAAAATTCGTCTTCACTTGCTGCTTGGTGCAGCGACTTTCTTCAGCAATTATGGGGCCGCAATTAATTCTAGACTTAAAAAAAAACCGAACGACCAGCCATGTGATCACAACAGACCACCACTTCAACGTATCCGGAGCCAGATCAATCCTATTCTCATATTTGTATAATATATTATGCACCGTCAATACACAACATACATAAAACAAGATTCAATAATTACAATTAGGTGATATTTGGCTACATGTTCCGGCCGTGATCGGCCATCTAAGAACAACAATTAAGGTACAGAAAAAATATCACTCAATGGGATCCCATTTCTTTCATATTTATTAACATGTAGCCAAATATCACCTAACTGTAATTATTGCATCTTGTTTGATGTATGTTGTGTATTGGCGGTGCATAATGTATTATACAGATTTGATAATACACAACGGGATGGCCTCTCTCAAATCTATTCTCATATTTGTATACTATCGCTTTGAAATGCATGTCTATTTTGCAGTTCCGTCTGTTAAATTTGGACATCCTTTGAAGTTCCCTTTATCCCAATGTTAAACGCACTTGCTACTTTGCCCATGCGTGCTACATGCTATAGGCATTGAAAAGTAGATTGCTAATGTTCGAATAAATAATAGAGCAAGTATTACTCAGTTGTTCTGCTTGTGGGAAGTAACTTCAAATACCGCTACGCATTTCTAATCCATGCACAATACAATTCCGTAATCTGCAAACCGACTAAAGAAATGCTTTATTTAAGCTTCATCCCTTACAAATCTCAGTACCGTTGTCATAGCTTACTTTACAGCGTAGTAAGCCAAGACAACGAGAAACAGCTTTAATATTTTGACTACGAACTGTGATATTATTCATTTAAACAACATACTGATTATTTTTTTATGTTTTGCTGACCGTGCATCTCAGCATAATCTTAGTAATTGACCAACTTAATTCACAAATTCTTGTTTTATAATAAGTTTATTATATTCCTCTACATGTTTCGAGCACTACATGCTCATCATCAGGAGGTCAAAATTGTATTATACAGCATCCGGTATCATCACACTCTGTAGGTGGCCGTCCCGTGCAGGGGACGGCCACCTACAGAGTGTGATGATACCGGATGCTGTATAATACAATTTTGACCTCCTGACGATATGCACATAATGCCCGAAACATGTAGAGGAATATAATTTTAAAAAGGTAAAGCAGTCCCGTTACAGGCCTGGGGTGGCCCAGAGGGTTCCAGGAAGTTAAGGTTCCCAGATTTCATGACAACGGCACAGGAAGGTGTTCAGGTCGTCAGCCTTACGCACCGGCCGCCTTTACCCCCAGGAAATACTCCTGGTACTCATTTCTGATTCGACCCCAGAGAGGGATATAATAAACATATTATAAAACAAGAATTTGTGCATTAAGTTGGTTAATTACTAAGATTATATTGATTAATGTCAACTTCTACGGTATGTGATTAAAAGAACTTCAAGAAAAAGGACGCGTAAAACTTCTTAAGACGACCGGTCTTACAGGCGGCATTAGAATCAAGGACCTTCAGGGGGAGAAGAAGCGGTTTCGTCCACTAAACCACTAAGTTCAGTTCACTGCATGAAAACACACACACACACACACACATATATATATGAAAATATTTGCACGCACTCCCTTATTCACTTGTCGCTGCGTTAATTCAATTATTCATGCGATGTAAGGAAATACTTCTTGCTTCACAAATATGCGACAATCACAATTTTAAAAAATGTTCTGACTTTCTCTCCTTTTTACTTCTTTTCTACAGTTCTAATGAAATTCCTTTGACAGAGTTAAAAAAAAGGAAGACAAGCATGCGGAGAGGGACAGGGGAGGTTTTTCATTATCCAAGTTGCAACCCCTCACTTCACTTCATCCGTTTAAAAGAAAAGCTGGGGTTACATGTAATATTGTAAGCATTCAAAATAACTACCATTACTGACCTCAATTCTGGGAGACAGCTAAACACTTAGAGATTGAGCCTAAGCATGGATAATGATGTCTGAGTGCCCTATATTTTGCAGTATTTAGCTACAACACAGCAGGCAAAACTTGGTTTATCTCCAGCAGATGCATTCTGCGAAGGACATACTAATGCTGGTGTTATTCAGTGTTGACGTTTAAATACAATGATGACATATTATAACACTGTATGATACGGGAACTTGATAATGAGTAGGGAGGGATTAGGAATTACGTGGTAGTAACCTGCTTAGTTTCAGACGCTGATATTCGTTTGGAGAAACTGAGAAACCCCTCGGTCAATTGCAAAAACCGAGAAAACCCTCAGTCAAGATAGCCTATAGCTCGGCTGGGATTCGAACTGGCTCTCTGCCGTATAAACTGCTGAATGTTACAGCAGTTAACATCTTGAACAGTGACACTGGTACTTATGGGCATTATTTGGGAAGTAATGAGACAAAAGAACATAAAATCACATAACATAAATATCATGCAGTGTAGTCTACAGATTGCAGTTCCCATAGGCCGCGTGGTCCAAATCGTGGGTCTGCTGCCGCTGGCTTGCTGAGATTGCAGGTTCGAATTCCGCCGGGGGCATGGATGCCTGTCTATTCTGAGTGTTGTGTGTATTGTCAGGTACAGGTCTGTGCGTCAGGCTGTTCTCTCGTCCAAAGGAGTCCTATTGAGTGCGGTATGTCTCAGTGGGACAGCGAAGGCTCGATAAATTGGAGACCCTGGCCCACTGGGGTCTGTTACCGCTACTGAAAAAAAAAATGGTCTAGAGCTTTTGTCTAAAACTCCTCTCTATTCATATATTTTTTAAGTTTCTGGTAAAGTATATTCAGCCATTCAAGCAAAGGGGTATAGAATTACAACCAGTTTTTAGTTCGGTCCAAAAGTTTGATTAAGAACTGCAATAACCAAAAATCAATAACGACACACCAGGAAAGAATGTAATTAACAATTTCAGTGCCGATTTTCTTATAAATTAATAAGTACAATAATTAATTATCGCATCCAAAAGATACTACATTTCCATCCTAAAAATCAGCCTGTTAACACTCTTAGGAAAATAATCGAAATAATCGGTATGTTTTGTGAAAATCATACGAATCACACACTAAATATAATTTTTGGTCCAATGCCACCACATGTCCTTGTGGACTTAGTGGTCCTCCCTCCTGGGCATGGCAGGAGTATAACCGACTTCTGAGGTTGGGGCGCCCATGAGGCGCAGTTACGTTGTCCCGATGATGTGAGTGGTGATATAGGAGAGTGTAGTGCCAGGAGGGCCCTTAAACCTAAATTCTACCAACCTACCCAGACCATGGTCACCGCGGGAATCCTCTCCTTCAGGAAAAATTCCCACGGTAGAGCCGGGAATCGAACCCGAAACCTCATGATTAGTAGTCAGATACTCTGGCCACTAGACCATGAGGCTGGTCTCACTAAATATAATATGTCGTAAAATGTAGAATTTTTCAATATCAGACCGGATGGTGTCTACAGATACCGCTGGATTAAAAAGAAAATAACGTGTTCAAGGTATTGCAATATCTTGCAATGTACTGTTGCGCAGGGCGCATAGAACTGACAATTATGATTGTCTATTATTACCCTTCTACAGAGTCTTTCTTTTTATCGCCGCACCGAACACGGCAACTTCTCCCATAGAAAACGTGCATCTGTCGGGACAACCTCTGACAGGCGCGGAGATCATAAAAACGAAGAAACACACTGTAGTGACAAACAGCAGGTGTGAGCGCCATGTTGCTTGTGATCTTCTAGCACTTCAAATATAAATGTAAATTGCATGATTGCTGGGTTCCGCCGCGAAGTAACTGAGAACGGCGCTCTTCTGGGTTATTACGCAGCGAATAGTGCAATTTTGTTACCACTATTCGCTGCGTAATAACCCAGAAGAGCGCTGTTCTCATAAAAATAAAAATCGTTGAATTATATGTCAGTTGACATACTTGTGAAGCTGTTAAGAGAAATGAAAAGAAGATATATGTAAATAAATTTGACGTTCACATGACCGTGCATCGTGATATATTTTTGTAATAAAACCAATTAGATGCACTAAATCTCAAATTTATTTTTGGAATAAAACTCTACATGTTTCGGACAGTCCCTCTGTCCATCATCAGGAGTTTTTTTTAACTGTGCACACAGCAATGGTATATGTCATACAGTTTTGGAGACAGCTTGCGAGCAAGATCAGGATGGAACACAGTTCCATACTGATCCAAAAATAAATTAGAGAATTAGTGCATCTAGTTGGTTTTATTACAAGAATATGCAAAGAAATACGCTGAGAGAAAGCGTGGTTAAGTGACGTGTTCGGAGATTGGGTGTAACGCTGTTAACAATATGTCTTTTGTCCTGCGGGAATATTGTGGAGGGAAGGTTTGCAACTCTGGATTATTACGGGTATGAGAATAAAGCACCCACAGAGAACAACGTCGCGATCTATTGATGAATGTAATTAACATTTATCGCGCCTAATAATTTTCATAAATCAGAACAATATGTTAATTTGGAACCCTATACGTCTGGTTAATGTCCTGTAGGACACGACCTTCTATTATGCTGCTCCAGCTGCCACTGTGTCACACCGTCTCTCATAATCACACTCTGCTCCACATTCTCGGCTTGCGGAAAAGCGACACTAGCATCAAAATCAAACATCATTCGCCCCCCACCCCCCACACCCACTACGCGAACATGTATAAAAGCTTATAAGCTGCTACTGCTTACCTTTCACACTATTAGAACTGCCATGTATATATACACTCACAAAACAGCGAAATCCTTAAAAAAAAAAAGACAGCACGGAATAGTATTTATCAAATTTTGAACTGCGTCAAACCACAGATAAATAGGAAGCTATTTCACTAAACACTGTAAGCGCTGCGCGAGCTCTTTAAACGCTTAGTAAAGGTAAATGTAAAGTTTTCCCTTTACAGGCCCGGTGTGGCCCAGAGGGTGGGTAGAGGTATAGCTCTACTCTTCCATGACCGCGGCACTAGAAGGCTGTGAGTGGTCAGCAGTACGCCCCGGCCGCACTTTACCCCCGGGAAAGACCAGGTACCCATTGTACAGGAGGCTGGGTGGGCCCCAGGGCCGGTCTGAACGGGCGGAAAATCTCGTCCCCCACCAAGATTCGATCCCGGACCGTCCAGCCCATAATCAGTCGCTATACAGACTGAGTTACCCGGCCCACTTTAAACGCTTAGTACGTTTTATATATTAACATGGTTTCCCTGAAAAAAAATTCTGTGCCAAACTATAGCTTAAATACCAGGTATAACGCCCATTGCAGCCATACCAACAGGTACAAACGGAATGTAAGTTGTGAGCTACAAAATGTGCTTTCCCGAGAAAGTTAGAAATACGGTACTGCAGAAAAAAAAATGCCCAAGGAACAGAACCGTTACGGTCTGCCTGAATTCTCAGAATGTTTTTGCAAAGCGTATGAAGCTCATGTGGAATCACGTATGGTCCGCGTTATATAAACAAACATTACCACTAAATGAAGAATAAAATAGCACCAGATGCCACTTGTTACTTTGTTATGCTTATGCTAGGCTCAACATGTTTCGGGCACCATTATGCCCATCATCAAGAGCTCACGACGATAGCGTTGGTTACCACATAGGCCGTCTGGTTCTCGAGTTGCTGCTGATTGGAAGTTAAGTGCAGGCAGGATGGACGAGTGTCCGGACCGTTCGGGCACCATTATGCCCATCATCAGGAGCTCACGACGATAGCGTTGGTTACCACATAGGGCGTCTGGTTCTGGAGTTGCTGCTGGTTGGTGGTTAAGTGCAGGCAGGATGGATGATTGCCTGCACTTAACTTCCAACCAGCAGCAACTCGAGAACCAGACGGCCTATGTGGTAACCAACGCTATCGTCGTGAGCTCCTGATGATGGGCATAATGGTGCCCGAAACATGTTGAGCCTAGCATAAGCATAATAAAGTAATAAACGGCATCTATTTGGATTTTATTCTTCATTTATCAAGATGATGCACGGTCCAATACATATAAAAAAACCATTACCACGCTTCCCGTCACTTCGTTAACATGCTTGGTACATTTGGGGGAGTAAGAGATTAAATGCTAAAAAAAAAAGACAGTCAACAAGAAGCGATGAGGAAATATCAGTTTGAGGACACTAAGCAGTGCGAAGTACTGAGCAATTAACATAAATTTTTAAAAGGCATGAAGTTCAGAGAAGAATTCAGGGCGCTTACTTCCATGTATTTAGAAACCACAGCGAGACTTGTTCATTAACAGCTACACAACTTAATTATCTGGCTTCGTGAATATCCCCTAGCCTGGAATTCCGCTATCTGAAACTTGTCAGAAGTAATTTCAAAGTTTCCTGCTTTTCCATGTTTGTAATCTTCATATCCCCAACCCAGGTTCCACACAGAACTGTAGCTGTGTTGTGCCCATTTACAACTGTTTACAGATTGAAGATTCAAGTCTTCAGGGATGTCGTGTCATGTCATGTCGACTGGTAATTAGCTACCGGCGTTTCGAGGGCAGCGTAGTCCCTTTATATTCAGGGTGTGTCAGTCAACTTGAACTTGAAGATGATGGCACGAATTTCGTCAATAACTATTTTCCAGTCACACGGTGTAAGATCCCACAAGACTTGAATCTTCCAACGCCTCAAATCTCGCAAATTTCACTGATTGCACTTATTCTTCTAGACAGTTAACATATATTTTAACTGGTTGCCTTCTTTATTACCGGTCTGTTTAACTAGCTTTCAGTATTTTAAAATATCTAGCTCTGACTTATAGGATGACAAGCAATACGGAATGGAATGTGTGGAAGGAAGAGGTTATGGTCTACTGTAAGTGTTTTTACCAAGCTCTGCTGATTTTTTAAAGGAAAATATTTAGAAGAATATATGGTCCTAAATGTTAAAACGGGGATTGGAAAAGTCGGAAGAATCGGAAACTAGAAGAGATGAGCAAAGGAGAAAATTCAGTAAAATGGATAAAAGGGCAAAGGATAAGCTGGTTAGGTCACCTAGAGAGAATGGAGGAAGATAAGATGCCCAAAAAGATCTTCGCTCAAGAAATGGAAGGGACGAGAAGAAGGGGAAGACCCAGGAAAAGATAGAAAGAGGAAGTAGAAAGAGATCTTCAAGTGCTGGGAGTGAGAAGATGGAAAGAGTTTGTGGCGGATAGGAAAAAATGGAAGGACATTGTTCGACAGGCCAAAGCCCACAGTGGGCTGTAGTGCCACTGGAAGAAGAAAAAGAAGAAGTAGAAATGAGAAGAAGGAGAAGGAGGAGGAGGAGAAGGAGAAGAAGAAGAGGAGAAGGAGAAGAAGAAGGAGGAGGTGGAGAAGGAGAAGGAGGAGGAGAAGGATGAGGAGGAGAAGGAGGAGAGGAATGAGAAGGAGAAGAAGAAGAAGGAGAAGGAGGAGGAGGAGGAGAAGGAGAAGAAGGAGAAGAAGAAGAAAAAGTAAGTGCTTTTACGGAACTGACGAAAATAATTAGACTGGACAGAGATTAGAACTTTCGGCCCGCCACATTTGTAGCACTTCGCCATTAGACACGGCGGGTCTTCATGTTAGTATTCCAAACCAGTTGTTGTGATGAGGGTTGCACATTTTTCCAGGTCCCACTGCACGAATGTAGAAAATGATAAAAATCTCTAGGGTTGCACAATATCGGGATATGTCGCGGCTGTCATGTTGATGCTATTGTTAATGACATGGCATCACAGTCGGTGTAAGCACAATGAACGCTCAGACATTTTTCACAAATGAAGGACTGATTCACACATAAATTCCAGTGTCAGAATTTTGAAAAACCAAACGATAAACAAGAGACTTCCTTTTTTCTGTAAGTGGTGCTGGACGCTACGCGAATAATCACGTACGCAGTGTAAGTATATGAAAGGAAGTGCAAAGATTTGATATTAAACAAATGTCAGAGAATTTTCCAATATTCTGATCGCATAGGAAAGTTGGCAAACTCTCCTACAAAATGATAATTACAAGCGTCAACTCGTTCGACAGAAAGGACTAGGGTGTCAACTGATGCAATTGACATCTACTGCAAATCACTATTTCCCTAAGATCGACTTTAAGTTTTTCCTATCTTACAGGTCTCCCACGTAGATATTTTCCTGAGGTTTCCCGACTGAGAGTGTATCATCATGTATCCATTCTGTACTTCCACAAGAGTGTTACTTTTCCAAATCATCTCCCACCGTTTGAATGTGGCAACAGAATGCAAATAATAAATGTCCCCATTAAATAACTCTTAACGTCCAAACATTCTCTCAACAAGATGTTTTCGAACACCTTCGTGATTCTCTTATCTCATAGTGGCACAGCATGTCCGTAATTAGACACGTTTAGAAAATTCTTATAATAAAACCAACTCGATGCACTAATTTCTGAAAATTTATTTTTGGAATAAAACTCTACATGTTTCGGACAGTTCCTCTGTCCATCATCAGGAGTTTTTCACTGTACACACAGCAATGGTATATGTCATACAGGTTTGCTGCGAGCAGGATCAGGACGGTTCCGTCCTGATCCTGCTCGCAAGCTGTCAGCAAACCTGTATGACATACACCATTGCTGCGTGTACAATGAAAAACTCCTGTTGATGGACAGAGGAACTGTCCGAAACATGTAGAGTTTTATTCCAAAAATAAATTTTCAGAAATTAGTGCATCTAGTTGGTTTTATTATAAGAATTTATCACGATGCACGGTCATCTGAACGTCACATTTCGAAAACTTTAAAAACGGAATCTTATTCCTTTAAAGATTGCAACAAGGAACCAACCAATCAATACAACAATTAAGCGATCTAGCAAACAATAAATCGACCAATCAATCAAGCAGGCTAGCAGTTAACCAACCAAAAAACTAATGCCTTAGGCCTGCACATTAACACACCTATCCCAGTCAGTCATTCCTGAGTAGAAAACGTACATCTCTGACGACAAAACTCACCTTCTTAGTGTTAACAGTGGGGGAGGGGGCAGCTTATGCCCAGGGGAAATGGAGCCTTTGTTAAAGGCCTTGAGTCCCGACCATGGATTGTCACTGCTCGCGGGGGAAGCTCTTGTCTGGCAATGCGTTCGTAGATGAACATTAATGAAGATGGTACTTAAGAGTTTAGTTCCTACCTGCCCCCATTACAAAAACCAACCCGTTAATGGTGTTTATGGAAATAATGGGTTCGATGATAATTCGAATGTGTTGTCTATGTCGATTTTAGACCTTCTTGGATACTGACACAGCTCCTACGGTAACTATCTTTATTATTTATTGCACAGTTAACTAATTATGCGGCGATACAGGTGCATGGTGCTAGCCGAAACCAAATGGAGTGCCCCCTGGAGGTTGAGAATAACTTTACCCACAGGGCCCAAGGCAGTGCGTTTTCACCCACCCGTCAAAGGAGCACGGAATCACAGCCGGTTTTCGAAACCCTGTTTTTTAATTTAGATTTTAAACACCGGAAAGTGGGGAGAGCCCCAAAACTGAATGGTGCTATATTTTCTCTGTTTGTAGTAACAAGCATATGAGACATAAAAATGTACCGTGTAGACAAAATACAGAGCTTTTAATGAATACTGGTGATGCAGATTGTCACCATATCATATTAAGGGGTTAAATACGAATTTTACGCCTGGAGCCAGAACAGGTTAAGCAGACTAATCCATGAGTTATTTTGGGGGCACATAGATACACTTTCCTTCTAAAGTGGATTTCACAAAGTCTCAGGGAGGTGACGACAGAGCTCTCATCTCGCTCGGGGTGGATTACAGATGGCGGCGCTAAGCCACGCATAAATCTGCCTTTAAGCTGCCAGCTCCTTCTCCCGCCTGCGCGGTGTCGAATTACAGGGAAATAAATTTGAATAGAATAATGAAAATGTAATAACGCAGAGCATTAACTCGTATCATGTGCCATAAGATCAACGCACTTTGTAATGGAAATATATCTTACCAAGCAGGCAGTATCATTACCGTTTGTTCTGGAAACATGACATCGGAGGTTCAAGGGGCACAGACGCGACAGGAACTTTCATATAAAATACGTTAACAAATTTATCACGTTCCGTCACATAAACATCTGTACGGTTATGGAATGTAGGGTCTTACTTTCAAATAAGAATATGCGGAATTAGAGGACAGTGAACGCGAACTGCTAGGAAAAATACTTCGAACTAAGAAGGATGCATTGAGAGATTCTAGTAGAAGCTTAAAGGGGCTAGTTAATGAATCATCCACAAAAGCAGAAAATGCTGGGGTAAACAGGCATAAATCGAAATAATGTCCATGAATTCTCTAATTCACATATTACAAGAAAATCAGGTTCAGATCAAAATTCGGAAATCCATAGTGCCGCCCAGGACTTTATTAAGATATCTATAATCCGCAACTGTACCTCTTTTATATGAGCGTGAAGCTCAGTAACTCACTCCGAAAAAAATTACAGAATCTGAAGATGACTGTGACTGAAGTGAAGAAAGAAAGTAATTGGAACCCGGACAGAGTAAGAAAGAGGACATAAAAATTTTATGTTAAATGGTCGGTGCATCGCGTTAATATGTGTCAATAATTATCCAACAAGATGCAACAATATATAGTTTATTTATATCTGCAAACTGCTCTACTTGTTTCGGGTGGTATATGCACCCATCACCAGAAGCTCATGTCACTGTATCTACAGTATCTGGCATTATTGAGAACGTTACTGCTACCTGTCGTGAACGTGACTGGATGGGAACTGCAGTTCCCATTCAGTCACGTTCACGACAGGTAGCAGTAAGGATCCCAGTAATGCCACATACTGTAGATACAGTGATATGAGCTCCTGGTGATGGGTGCAGATACAACCCGAAACATGTAGAGCAGTTTGCAGATATAAATAAACCGTATATTGTTGTATCTTGTTGGATAATTATTGAGGACAGAAAAACTTACATTATGACGACTTCATAACCGGTGTTTTCACTCGCTGTTGTACAGTAAGCATGAGACTGGTGGGGTATACAGCTAGGAAGGAAGAGATGAGGAATATGCACAGAACTGCTACGGTTATTTGGGAGAACGTAAAGTGGAAGGATATTTTTTTATTAATCGACATATCGGAGTTTAATTACAATAACTCCTAGTCTTAAGACTAACCAGCTGTTTCACTCTGACTTTAATTGCTATACGAATATCAACTTCAGGTGTCTCTCAGCGGTTCTACCTGTTTAGTTCTGTTTGCTTACGCACTGTCTCTTCCTTTGTTGGCGGTGATTATTAGACTAAAACTGTACCCTGTCTTTATCACACACTAATAGTGTTTAGGTGCACTTCACCGTGCTCTTATTTTAATGATCACTACACCAGCTCAAAAGGTTTTTTTTTAAGCCTTCGCACCAGTTCACTGTTGTCGAGCAGCTGGATCGCTTCGACGTTGAGGCGGTGGAGAAGCCTTTCTTTATGCTTCTTAGCGAACTTTCCAATTTCATT
>Ga0131853_10007543_pt1 | contig 19722 bp, 22 predicted proteins | sample TergutLab28metaG_FD_92764 | JGI IMG/M metagenome (GOLD analysis project Ga0131853, IMG submission 92764) | Labiotermes labralis P1 segment gut microbial communities from Petit-Saut dam, French Guiana - Lab288 P1 (version 2) (version 2) | ecosystem: Host-associated > Arthropoda: Insects >... | reverse complement strand
GAGGATTGCAGCTCATCCAAACAGGCGATATATGCCGCTGGAATTGTATATAATCGGTGAGAATGCAAAGAGTGACTATATCAGGCAAACGCTTATGAGTGTATGTGAGCAAACGCAAAGAATTACTACACATTATTATACGCTTGATGAGCAGAGTAGGTTTATTGACGATCTGTATAGGGATTCTATCACACATAACAAGGATGAGGCGACCATTATGGCACTAATTCTGTCGGATGATGAGACTTTGAGTGAGGCACAGGATAGCAATGTATTTTTGACGCTAATTGAATTGCATGCTAAATTTGGCAGACCGCCGCCGTTCAAGGTAATAACAGAGATTTTGGATGCAAAAAATCAAAACTCCGTTGAAAAGTTTGCTGTTCAAAACATAATTATTTCTAATAAGATAATAAGCTTCTTTGCAACGCAGATGATAAATGAGGATAAGACGAGTTGCTTTTATGAGGAGATTTTTTGCAGGCACAGGCGAGGTGATGAGTATAATTTTGAGGTGCGGGCAGAAAGAGCGGGTGAGATTTTTGAGGGTGCAGAGGGGCTTGTGTTTAATAGCTATGCCGAGTTTGTGTATGCGGCCTATCATGGGACGGACAGGGGAGTGATGCCACTAGGATTTATTGAAGATGGCAAAAATATATTTTATAATATTGGTTTGGATGAGGATAGAGAGTATAGTGTCAAAGATGATGATTTAATAATCTATGTAAAATACTTAGGAGAAAAATAATGAAAAGAAAAATTGTTCCGTTAGCAATGATTTTGGTGCTGGCTTTTGGCGGGGTGTTGACTTTTTTGGCGTGCGAGCGCCCTGTGCAAGAGCCGACTACATTTAGAATTGCATTCAATATGCAAGAGGAGTGGCAAAGAGAATTTGGGGTTTCTTATCCGCAGGTTGGCATTGTTGCAAGAGAGGACATTGCTTTAGCAAATCCGCTTTTTGTGAGCGAAGTTGTCAGCATGATACAGCAATCTATGAATTTTGCTAAAGACAATCCACAGGCTGTTGCAAATATTGTTGTGAATGAATTAAACTCTACTGAATTAAGAAATGTCGCCGCCATACAAACATTTGTTGCAAGAGATGGGGCTGATATATTTAATTTTCAAACGGCTGTTGAGGCTCAAACTGCTGCATGTGCTTTTTTGGGAAGACTTTCTCTTGGGACGATTGGGGGAAGTGTTCCTGATGAAGAATTTTATTTTAATGTGCCTAGCGATGCGACCATAGGGACAGTAGAAGGGTCCTTCGGTCTGCATGTTCCTGATGGTGCGCCGCTGATTGCTGCTGCTCATGCTTTTTATACTCAGTCTAGCGTGCTGTATGGCCAAAATCAAATTTATATGAATTTTGTGCCTACTACAGGGGCGGCAATAGGATCAGCCTTAGTAAGCGGGGCGGCAGATTTTGCTCTTGTGCCTATGAATTTGGCTGCCACGCGATTTAATGTTTTAGGGACAGGCGGACATAGATATGTGCTTGTCGGAATAGCTTTATGGGGCATTCAATATCTAGTAGAAAATTATGCGCATACCGGTGGGATTGACAGCTTAAATGATTTAGTAGGCGAAAAAATTGTTGCCTTTCAACCAAATTTGACACCGGGTGTGGTTTTAGAAACGATATTGACTCAAGCAGGGCTTTCAATCAACAGACTGGATACTCCTCATAGCACACTTGACCCAAATGCCGTAAACATCTATTATCACATATCAAATGCGGCGGTCAGAAATGCTATGCTGGGCAGAGTTGCTGCTTTTGCGGGTGGTGCTAGGTTTGCTTTATTGGCAGAGCCGATGGCAACTGAATTATTGCTAATGAGCGAAGATGATATTTATTTAGAGTAAGCGTGGACTTAAACAAATGAAAGAAAAATTAAAAAAGCTATCAAAAAATAAGCGGGCAAGAAAATATTTTTGGATAGGCGTATCTGTTCTGTGTCTAATAACAGCTTGGTGGATACTGTCTGCAACATATTTTGTTTATACTGATGTTTTGCCCTCTCCACCCGAGGTGCTTAGGCTATCATGGTCTTTAGCCGGCACCCTAAGCTTTTGGATAAGCATATTCAGCACATTGTGGCGGGTAGCTTTAGCTTTTTTGTTTAGCTTTGTATTTGGTTTTGTACTGGCGATATTGGCCGCCTACAAAAATGCGTTTAGGGATTTTGTTTCGCCTATTGTAACTGTCTTGCGTGCATTGCCTACATTGGGTGCGGTGTTTTTTCTGTTGATTTTTATTGTGAGCTTTAATACTGTAGCCATAGTCATTGCTTTTTTGATGGTGTTTCCTTTTGTTTATGAAAATTTATATTATGCTGTGAAAGAGACTGATGTAGAGCTGTTGCAGATGGCAAGGGTTCATAAAATTCCGTTTTCAAGGCAGGTTGCAAAAATTTATGGATTGCACATGATGCCGTATATTTTTAGTAATTTTATTGCAGGGATAGGTATGAGTCTAAAGGTTGTAATCGCGGCGGAGATAATAACCTTATCGCCCTTAGGTTTGTCTTTGGGTAATCAAATTGCAAGGTCAGCAAATGAGGCAGGCGGATATTTATTTATGTGGCTTTTTGTGGCGGTGATGCTAAGCTTTGCTTTAGAGGGAGTGATTAGGCTGATTGGCTGGTTTTGTATGCCATGGAAGAGGGTGGGCTAAAATGAAAAAAATTGAAATAAAAAATTTTAATAAGTCTTTTGGTGAAACGCTGGTGTTTGACAATTTTTCTATTGTATTTGATAATGAAATAAACATCATTATGGGTCCATCAGGGTGCGGAAAATCTACCTTGCTGAATGCAATAGCAGGGCTGGTCGATTATAGTGGTTTGATTGAAATTGATGGAATAGCACACCAAAATAAATGTGACATCTTGGTATCATATGTATTTCAATCTCATCGTCTGATTCCTCAAAAAACAGTTTTTCAAAATTTAGATTTTGCGCTTAGCTCTGCCATAAAAGATAAAAAAATCCGTCGTGAAAGGATTGTTGCTATGTTAGGGGACATTGGTTTATCACAAGCAATAAATTTTTATCCCCATGCTTTGTCGGGTGGCATGGCTCAAAGGGCGGCACTAGCCAGGGCTTTTCTTTTTCCAAGCGATATTTTACTTATGGACGAACCATTCAAAGGACTGGATGCTGACACAAAAGAAACAGCTATAGATATCTTTTTTAAGTTATGGCAAAAGGATAAACGGACAACAATATTTGTTACGCATGACAAAAATGAAGTGGATAAATTTAATGGTGTAGTTTATAATTTTCCTAATAAGCCGATTGAGGGAGTAATTGCGGCTGCGTTTGATGAATAATCTAAGATTAAAATACATTAGTTATGTTAATTTAGAAATAGGTAGAAAGGAAAAATGTTATGTATCATTTTGTAGTCAATGCAAAAAGCGGGCGGGGCAGAGGAAACAAGGTTTTGAAAAAACTTTGCGACTATTGCTATAGAAAGGGCATTCCTTTTTCTGCTCATATCACAGGAGCGTGCGGTCATGCCATAAAACTTACGCAAAAATTGTGCGAGAGCGGTGCAAAAACCATCATAGCGGTGGGTGGCGACGGAACCTTTTCTGAGGTGCTTAGTGGCATCACTTGTCTAGAGCAAACAGCTTTGGGGTTTATTCCTGCCGGCAGGGGCAATGATTATGCCAAAAGCGCCGGGCTTAGTCTTGACCCTATCAAAGCGTTTCTTGATATAATAAACGGCGGCATTGTTCGTGTTGATTATATTGAGATAGACGGGCGGCGGTGTTTAAATGTCGCCGGGACCGGGCTTGATGTTGATGTGTTAAAGCGAGTGTATGGAAAAACCGGCAAGCTGTCATACCTAACCTCACTAGTCCATTGCCTAAAGCATTTTAAGCCGTATAAATTAAAAATTACGACAGACGGTAAGACAAGGGAGGAGGATTGTTTTGTAGTAGCCATTTGCAACGGGCAGGCATATGGTGGCGGGATTTACATAAGCCCTAGGTCTAAGATTGATGATGGAAGGATGGATGTTGTGGTGTTGACACAGCCTAAGGATAACAAATTAATGAGAGCGCTGTTTAAGGTGAAAAGAAAAAAGCATTTAGAGCAAGAATATACAACAGTTTTTTCTTGTGATGAGATAACAGTAGAGGCAGCTGACCAAACAAAAAATTACCCCATCCAAATAGACGGGGAAATTTTTGAAGACAAAATATTGAGTTGCAAGGTTGTTAAAGGCGGTTTGAGGACATTTTTTGGTAATAGCTAAGAGGTTGGTTAATGTTTATCTTGCTTTTCTCCGGTAGCCTTTTTGTATTGCTCATCTGTTACGGCTTCAAGCCAAGTATAGCTGCCCTGTGAAATTCTTGTGTTTATACCGATGTGCGTAAAATCGCTGTCAGGAGCCGCCCCGTGCCAGTGCTTGACTCCCGGCATTATTTCTACTACATCGCCGGTCACCAATCGTCTTGCAGGCTGTCCCCATTCCTGATAATATCCAACGCCTTGCGTACAAAGTAAAATTTGTCCGTTTTCATTGTGAATATGCCAGTTGTTTCTGGCGCCTGCTTCAAAATAAACATCATAAAACTTGGCGTCATAAACGGCGTCGTTTTTGGTTAGATAATTGATATAAGCATTGCCCACAAAATTGGTATTTCCGCAATGCGCTCCCTTTTTGAAAATAGTAGGCATAATGATTGGGTTCCCTTATAATTAGTAGTTTTTAGAGTAAGCTTATAAGCACAATAAGCGTCACAAGTACGATAGCTATAATCAAATTTACGACAGTATATACACGAAGTCCACTACACTTGGTTTTTACTAGTACAAAAATTTGTGGAATGGTAAAAAACATCATAGTGCTAAGATATATAGATGTTATATTTATGCGCATCCACCAATCATTGTTGCCCCAAGGATCCGGGTTACGAACTCGTATCATTATTATTATAAAAACGATAAAGGTGAAAAGTGAAACGAGGCTTGCAGCAACATTCACAAACCATCCTAATACTTTGTAGGATGTGGGGGTATTGTCGTGTTGGTTTTGAGTTTGCGGGTACTGATGGTGCGATTGCCCAAAATGCTGCGTAGGCTGTGGCTGAGGCGGATGATACGCCTGAAAGCCTGCCGGCGGCGGTGAAGTAGTTGCCGCTTGATTGCCGCAAACGCACGGTTGATTTTGCAACCGTTCTTTTCCGCATTGTGTACAATAGAGCATGGGTCATTACCTCACAGAATAAATAATTGGCGCACTCGTCAGGATTCGAACCTGAAATGGCGGTTCCGTAGACCGCAGTGATATCCATTTCACCACGAGTGCAAATTTTATGCTCGTGGTATATCTCAAATGTCCACGAGTGCAGGAAATATATACGACAATTGAGTTGCAATATATATTTAACTTATTCATTATATTGTACTAAATTTCATTTGTCAAATAAATTTGCTTGCATTTATAAATTATTTGCGATATAATGCTATTTATGAAAGCATGGCAAATTAAAGAAAATGGCATAAATCTTGAGCAAATGGATGCTTTAGAATTGTCGGACAATTGCGTAAAAGTTAAAATCTCTTATGCATCAATTACATTGACTGACCGCTTGCAGGCTCAAGGCAAGCTTAGATGTGAATACCCTCTCATACCGGGTCGTACTGCTGTGGGCATGGTAGTAGAAACGGGTGCGGAGGTCAAAAACTGCGTGCGGGGCGACATGGTTACTATCAAGCCATTGTCTGTTTGTAATGAGTGTGCTAAGTGTTTGGACAATAAATCCAGTGAGTGCGAAAATCCCTTTGTTTTTGGTCTGACTGAGGTGGGCTTTTTGTCTGATTTTAGTGTGGTTAGTTCAAGCGATGTGGTCAAGCTGCCCGAGAGGCTTAGCCCTCAGGATGCGGTTTTTATTGATTGCTGCGACATTGCTATAGAAGCAATAAATAAAATGGGGCTAGAAAAGGGTGAGTATTTGGTAATTTGCGGGGCTGATGCACTGGGAATTATTATGGCACAAGCAGCGATGTATTATCAAATTGTTCCTGTGTTGATTGATATTGATCCAAGCTTTTTGCAAATTGCCGAGGATTTGGGGGTATATTATACAATAAACAGCGGTGAAGTGGACACGAAAAAGCAGGTTTTTGCGTTGACGGGCGGCAAGATGGCTCATGCGGTGGCGTATATTAGTGAGAGCAATTTTCCGTTTGCGGTTTGTCTTGATTATGCCAGGGCGGGGGCGAGTGTGGCGATTTGCGGCGTAAAGGGGACGGTTAAAGAGCTGAATGTGCCGTTGGGTCAAATTCATAACAAGGCACTTAGTTTATTTGGGATTAGTGAGAGCAATAAGCATATTCTGAGTGCGATAAACATGCTGGCAAGCAAGACTATTGTGACAGAGGCTCTTGTGGCAAGGGAGATTGGGTTTGATGATGTGGACAAGGAGTTGGGCAAAGAGATCCATCAAGGGTCTACTTATTTGAAAACTTTGGTAAAGTTTGATTAAGCACAGTTGCAAATTTTTCACAAATATTAATACAAAACAAGCAAAATCGCTTGCATTGTGTTTTTTATTGTGTTAAAATACCACTTGTCCTTACTCTTATTTGCTGACAAATAGGGGTCGATAGTCCAAAAGGAGGTAAAATAAATTCATGCACAAGTACGAGGTTTTGTATATCTTGGCCGGTGCCTTAGAAAACCAAAAAAAGGATGCTTTGATAGAAAAGTATTCTCAGTTGGTTGTCAAAGAGGGCGGCATTGTAGATAGTATAAACAAGTGGGGAATGAAAAAACTTGCATATCCCATTAACTACAAAAATGAAGGCTTTTATGTGCTTATGACTTATCAGGCTAAGACCGATTTTAATGCTGAGTTAGAAAGACATTTTAGAATCGCAAAAGATGAAGTCATTAGATTTATGGTGTCAAGAGCTGTTTTAGATGGCAATAACAATGTTATGCCGGATGAAAAAGAGTCTAAGTCACCAAAAGCAAAAAAAGAAAAAGTCAAAAAAGAAAAAGCTGAAGAAATTGCGGTTGCGGATGAGTCTAAAGCTGAAGAAATTGTAGAAGCAGTAGACACTGCTCTTATAGTTGAAGAGCCTAATGCAAAAGAAATCGCAGAAGCAGCGGAAGAAACAGCCGTAGTAGAAGCATCACAAGAAGAACAAAGAACAGAAAATTAAAAAGAAAATAAAAACAAAATTTAAAGAATGGCTTTATGAAGGCAAGCCAAACAAAAGGAAAAATTATGAACAAGGTTATTTTAATTGGAAACTTAGTAAGAGATCCAGAAATGGAAAGAACACCACAAGACATCCCTGTGTGCAAATTCTCAATCGCTGTTAATCGTCGTTTTATCAATTCTAAAACAGGTGAGAGGGATGCGGACTTTTTTAATATTGTTGCGTGGAGAAACTTGGCAGAAAACTGTGGCAAGTATCTTGAAAAAGGCAGAAAGGTTTGCGTAGTTGGTGCTATTGAAAATCGTAATTTCGTGGATAAAGACGGCAACAAAAGATATTTTACTGATATCGTAGCTGACGATGTGGAGTTTTTGACTCCCGGCAATAAAGAGGGATCTAGCGGCGGCAGTGATTATGCCGGAGCATCAAGGTTCGGTGATAAATTAGAATCAAACGAGAAAGGTGAATTGAAAGCCGTTAGCGGCGACGATGACTTGCCGTTCTAGTTTTAAGCTTAAATTATAAAGTGTTGATGGGTAAGGCGACATAGTTTGTTATGCGTTGGTTTGGATATAGCAATTTATAGACCATGTCTTTAGATCATCTAAACCTATAATATCGTTACTTTATACTTGAAAACAAGGGAAACAACAATCATGGAAAAAAAACCATATACTAAGGCGTCTGAGGGTGAAGACAAAGCAAAAAAACACCGAAAGGCCCCTAAAAAAAAGTTTTGTGTATATTGCGTAGACAAAGCTAAGGACATTGATTATAAGGATGTTCAAAAATTAAAGCGCTTTATTACTGAAAAGGGCAAGATACTTCCTAGACGCACATCAGGTACATGCGCACCGCATCAGAGGATGCTAAACATTGCTATAAAAAAAGCTAGGATTATGGCATTGTTGCCGTTTAAGGCGGAGTAAGAAAATTTTGACCAGAAGAGCGTGTTTAGCGATAGACACGCTCTTTCGCTAGTGGTTGAATGAAAAATGGAAAATGAAAAATTAAGATAAGCTTAAGCTGTTTATACAGGGGCAGCAGAGTGCTGACTCTACAGTATAATAGCTTGCAAGACATCAATAATTTTTCATTAAACTCCAAAGGAGTTTCAATGATTCAAGTTAATTCAATTTCAGTCCAGTTTGGTTCGCGGATATTGTTTGATAATGTGTCCTTAAAGTTTAATAAGGGTAACTGCTATGGGATTATTGGTGCTAATGGTGCGGGTAAGTCTACTTTTTTGAAGATTTTGTCTGGTGAGATGGAGCCTAATAAGGGCGATGTTGCGATGGACAAAAATTCCAGAACGAGTGTGCTGTCCCAAAACCAAAACGCTTTTGATGAATATACTGCTTTGCAAGCCGTCATCATGGGACATTCAAAATTGTGTGAAATCCAAGTCAAGAGAGATGCGCTATATGCAAAAGAGGATTTTTCTGAGGCAGATGGCATTTTAGCGGGGGAGTTAGAAGCAGAGTTTGCTGAAATGAATGGTTATGAGGCAGAGTCTGATGCAGAGACATTGCTCAATCAGCTAAAGCTAGATGCCGAGCATTTTCATACGCCAATGGGGGATTTGGACGCTAAGATAAAAGTCAAAGTGCTATTAGCCCAAGCTCTTTTTGGCAAGCCTGACATTCTAATCCTAGATGAGCCGACTAACAATCTTGATGCTAAATCTGTCAAGTGGCTCACTGATTATCTTATGACACTAGAAGAATCCACTGTCATAATCGTTTCCCACAACCGCCATTTTCTAAACAAGGTGTGCACCCATATTTGTGATGTGGACTTTAGACAAATTAGGATATTTGTGGGCAATTATGATTTTTGGTATGAGTCCAGTCAATTATTGTTGAGACAAGCTAAAGAGCAAAATAAAAAAGCAGAAGCACGAGCAAAGGAATTAAAAGAATTTATTGCTAGGTTTAGTGCCAATGCGTCCAAGTCTAAGCAGGCAACCTCTCGCAAAAAAGAATTAGAAAAGCTGTCGCTAGAGGACATAAGACCGTCCTCTAGGCGCTATCCTTTTATTGAGTTTAAGTATGAAAAGGACATAGGAAACGAGATACTAGAGGTAGAGGGCTTGACTAAAAAGGGGTATTTTGAGAACATTTCTTTCAAGGTAAAAAAGGGTGATAAAATAGCGTTTTTATGCTCTAACTCACAAATTGTGTCAAAGCTGTTTGATGTTTTGATGGGATTAGATACGGCGGATAAAGGTTTTTTTCACTGGGGAAAAACGATTACTGCGACATATTTGCCGCATGATTATGACGACTTTTTTGACGGGGTGGACTTAAATTTGGTTAAATGGATTGACCAGTTTTCAAAGGACCATTATGAGGAGTATCTAAGAGGCTGGCTAGGAAGAATGCTGTTTTCCGGTGAAGAGGCATTGAAAAAAGCTAAGGTGTTATCAGGCGGAGAAAAGGTGCGTTGTATGCTGTCAAGAATGATGCTTCAAGGGGGAAACTTTTTGGTGCTTGATGAGCCTACAAATCATCTTGATTTAGAAAGTATTACAGCACTTAATAAAGGCATGACCAGCTTTAAGGGGAATATGCTGTTTATCACACAGGATCATCAGATTATACAAACGGTTGCAAACAGAATAATAGAGCTTGATAATAAAGGAACAAAGGTGTTTGATAAGGATATTGATTATGATGACTATTTAGAGCTGTAAATAGCGGGCATTGAGTAGTGTTATCCTAAGGGCATCCTTAGTAATTTTTGCTCACCACCTGCAATCTGCCGCTTAATCCCTGTTGCTCATGATAAAAGCTTTTAAAAATTTTAAAAAAATAGACTGGATTATGACGGGAGTGCTGTGCATATTTGTAGGCGCTCAGGTTTTTGCTGCATTAAGGATTCCATATTATATGGGGGCGCTTACTGCAAGATACACAGAATATATTGATTATGCAGGTCTAAGCGCGATTAGGTATACCACAGCTCAAGATGCATGGGCAAACGCAGGCTGGATGCTTTTGTATACCTTTATCTCTATCATCTGCCTCATTGCTATGACATTAATCGCATCTCGTATAGGTGCAAATGTAGCCCGCACACTCCGCTCAAAAGTCTTTAATAAAGTGCAGTCCTTTGCGCCGCAGGAGCTGGGGGAATTTTCTACCGCATCCCTTATCACCCGCACCACAAACGACATCGCACAAGTATCAATGGCAGTGCAAATGTCGCTTCGTTTTCTCATACAAATGCCTGTCATGGCTATTGCAGGAACAATCATAATAGTGCGGGAAAATTTTGGGTTGTCAATAATTGTGGCAGTGGCTGTCTTAATATTGCTTATACTTGTCGGTGTTATGGTGGCTGTTATCATTCCAAAATTTTCAGTTTTACAAAAACTTACTGACAAGGTAAACGCAGCTGCAAGAGAAAATCTTACCGGTCTTAGAGTGGTCCGTGCCTATAATGCTCAAGGCTTTCAAGAGGAAAAGTTTGAAAAGCAAAATAAGGCATTGACTCGCACACATTTATTTGTAGACAGAATGAACGCTCTTGCCGACCCAATAATCAACTTGATTATTCATGGCACGACCCTAGGTGTTTTTTGGTTGGGTGCACACCTAATCAATGCAGATATTTCTGCCGGAATAGCATATCCTTATGCCATGTCACCGCACAACCTTGTTTATTTTGTGGGGCTTGCCATGCAGATGCTCATGGCGTTTTTATTGATGATAATGGCTTTTGTTTTTGTGCCTAGAGGAATGGTTTCGGCAAAGAGGGTTTTTGCTGTGCTGGATAAGCCTCTAAAGATTGTTGAGGGCGAGGGTGTGGATATTGCGGAGGCGGGTGTTTTAGGGCGCTCGTTAGGAGAGGTGGAGTTTAAGAATGTGAGTTTTAAATATCCCGATGCTGAAGAATTTATTTTGCATGATATTAATTTTAAGGCTGAAAAAGGTCAGACTGTCGGCTTTATCGGAAGTACAGGCAGCGGCAAAAGTACGCTGATAAAGCTGGTGCCAAGATTTTATGATGTGAGTGAAGGGGAGGTGCTTGTTGACGGGGTGGATGTGAGACAGTATAAAAAGAGAGAGCTATATAAGAAATTGGGCTATGTTCCGCAGCGGGGTGTGCTATTTTCAGGCACTATAAAATCTAATATTGCGTTTGGTGAATTTGATGAGGAGTTGGGCTGTGAGGAGATCTCAAAGGCGGCGGAGGTTGCTTGTGCAAGTGAGTTTATTGAGAAAAAAGACAATGGGTATGATAGTGATATATCGCAAGGCGGAAAAAATGTTTCAGGCGGTCAAAAGCAAAGATTGTCAATAGCAAGAGCCATTGCCAAAAATCCTGCGATCTATATTTTTGATGACTCATTTTCAGCCCTAGATAATAAAACCGACAAGGAGCTTAGGCAAAAACTAAAGGCTCATACCAAGGATGCTACTTCTTTAATAGTGGCATCAAGGATTGGGACAATTATTAATGCAGATAAAATTATTGTGCTAGATAAGGGCAAAATTGTAGGCGAGGGGACGCACGATGAGTTGTTGAAAGAATGTGAGGTGTATCAGCAGATTGCTGCGTCACAACTGGATAAGGAGGGGAGCAGTTTTTAAGTATAAGGTATAAAATGTTAGGTGTAAAGTGAGGAGTGAAGTAAGCTTGTCTGTAGTTGTCATCATAAATCTCCTGCGGTTAAAATAAGCATCAACACTTAATACCTTTGTACTTGCAATCAAAGACCATGTCAAATCACAGCAATGAAAACTCAAAGAATGAAGCCCTCCGCCATCAAGGTGCTGCCGGACGCAGAATGGCTTTCGGCAGAGGCACCGCAGGGGAAAAGCCTAAGAACTTTAAAAAGGCCTTAGGTACCCTTTTATGCTATTTAAAGCCCGACCGTTTTGGATTAATAGCAGTCATTTTTCTATCAATAATCAGTGCTGCAGGAACAGTTATTGCTCCGTTTTTTGTCATGATTCTAGGTGATATTATTCAGACGGCAGTACACAACGGCAATTCTGTTCCTATGGACCAAATCATACTGACTGCTGCAATCGGCGCTGCCATAATACTGGGGGTGGTTCTTTTTCGTTATTTTAGATCCTTTCTAATGGCAACAATCACACATAAAACGCTCAAGCGTCTTCGCGGCGATATAAACAAAAAAATCAATCGCTTGCCCTTGAGATACTTTGATAAGCAGTCATATGGTGATGTCCTATCTCGCATAACAAATGATATAGATACCATTGGACAAAGCTTTAATCAAGCGGTAACAACCGTTGTTCAATCGCTTGCACTTATGACGGGCTTGATTATAATAATGTTTATATCGCACTGGCAAATGGCTTTGGTGTCTATCGGAATTGTTCCTATATCATTTTTGATTATCATAATATTGGTTAAGTTCTCACAAAAATATTTCAAGCGGATGTTTAAGTCACTTGGGCAAATGAACGGACATATAGAGGAAATTTATTCCGGGCATGAGGTTGTGATGGCTTATGGGGCGCAAAGGGACGCTAGTAGAAAATTTGAAGAGCTTAATGGTGAGTTGTTTAAGGCATCCTTTAGGGGTAACTTTTTTTCAGGACTGATGTTTCCCATAATGAATTTTGTGGCTAATCTGGCACTCGTAGTGGTGAGCTTGTTTGGGGCAATTTTGTTTATTAACAGCGGTGACCCATATATGTTTGCGGTGATAGTTGCGTTTATTTTGTATGTTAGGATGTTTACTAATACTTTGCCTGAGCTTGCACAGGTAGCGACCAGTGTGCAGACAGCGGCGGCGGCGAGTGAGAGGGTTTTTGAGTTTTTAAACGAGGAGGAGCTTGGCAGTGAGGCAGACAAGGACGGGATTATATTGTCCGAATTTAGGGGAGAAATAGAATTCAAAAATGTCAGCTTTGGATACGACGAAGGGACTAAGGTAATCAATGATTTTTCTATGAAGGCAAAGCCGGGGCAAAAAATCGCCATTGTCGGACCAACCGGGGCGGGGAAGACCACAATTGTTAATTTGTTGATGAGGTTTTATGAGATTGACGGAGGGGATATATTGATTGATGGAGTGTCAATAAAAGATTTTACAAGAGCTCAAATTGCCGGTTTGTTTGGAATGGTTTTGCAAGACACCTGGATTTTTGACGGCAGCTTCAAAGAAAATATTGTGTATGCCAAAGAAGGTATAGGTGATAATGAAGTGAGGGCGGCGGCGCAAAGCGCAGGTATTGATCATTTTATTATGACACAGCCCTTAGGCTATGAGATGCTGCTTGATGAAAACACAAGTATTTCGGCAGGGCAAAAGCAGTTGGTTACTATAGCAAGGGTGATTATTGAAAATGCGCCTATGTTGATTTTGGATGAGGCAACAAGCGCGGTGGACACAAGAACAGAGGTGCTTATCCAAGAGGCTATGGATAAAATTTCAAGAGGAAAGACTGCTTTTATCATTGCTCATCGCCTATCAACAATAAAAAATGCCGATATTATCCTAGTGGTGAAAAACGGTGGTATAGTTGAGCAGGGCAGTCATGATGAGCTGATGAATCTGGGCGGTCATTATAGCGATCTATACAAGAGCCAGTTTGAAAGAGTCTAATTATGAAGTTTTCTGAACTAAAAGAACATATAAAACAAGTCAAGCTTTTTCCTGTATATATTCTTGCAGGAGATGATGATTTTGTCATGAAACTTGCAAAAGAGCAATTTTTATCGTTGATAGAATTGTCTGAGTTCAATGTGTCATATGCAAATGCGGGGGAACCGGCGGCAAGCGCAGAGGTTTTGCCTTTAGGCGGGGCATTGAGAGTAATATTTGGTGTGGCTAAGCAGCTTGATGAATTGGATAGATATTTATTAAATCCCAATCCGTCCAGTGTCATTGTTTTAACAGGAGAATTGGGTAAAGCAAAATTGCCCGTTGGAGTGCAGGCTGTAGATTGCAACAGACTTGAGGCTTCTTTGCTCATAAAATACATTGCTTCAGCGGTCAAAAAAGCCGGTGTAAGTATTGAGGTTTCTGCTGCTAATTTGCTGATAGATTACTCGTCAAGATTTTTAGCCAGAATAAAAATAGAGCTTGACAAGCTGATTGGATTTTGCGGTGAGGGAGGGGTTATTTCCGTTGATACTATAAAAGCGATGGTAGCCCCGGATTTAGAATATAAGGTGTTTGAATTGTCTGATGCTATTATTAAAGGCAACAAAGAGAGGGCTTTATTGATGCTTCATGATATGCTTAATGAGGGGGCAGGGTCAGCACAAAAGGTTTTTGGGCTGCTTTATAGCCATTTTAGAAGGCTGTTATATGTTGCTCTTGCGGTGTCTGATGATGCCGGTCTGGCAGAGAGGCTTGGCGTAAAGGATTATGCTGTGGTATTAGCCAAAAGACAGGCAGGAAAATTTTCTAAAACTAAATTAAAAGAACTTACAGATAGGCTGCATGAGATAGATTATGGCATTAAAAACGGCAAAATCGGGGACAGGATGGCACTAGAGAGCTTTATTTTGCGCTAGAGGTATAGGTCTGTGACATGCGGTTTATGAGTTTATGCGCAGAATTTTTTTGTATTTTGTCGAAAAAACTTTTAGATTTAGTTGAAAAAGGTTGGAATTTATTTGATTATTCTGTATATTATGTGATATGATGGTATAGAAAGTTGGAAAAATTAAATTTCCAATAAATAAAGGAGGAAACAATTTATGAAAAATAAGTTTCTAAAAAAAGGTCTTGTGGCAATGGTTATTGCCCTTTCACTTGTGTTTGCTGTTTTGGCATTCACTGCTTGCGGAGGCGCACCTAGGTGGGCAAACAATCCTGAAAACGCAGCGGCATTTGTAAGAGATGCAAGAGCTGACGGCTGGGAAGCAGAATCTGCACCAGCAGCGGCTATTGAAGCGATGGACATTGACGGACTTACTGCGTTTGCATCAGCAATGCGTCTTAGTCATGATCTTGATGATGAGGATGTTGACCCTGAGTCATTGACTGCCACTACAACATTCTGGTTTGAATCGGTTGCGGTTTTTTGGTTTGAAAACGCAGATTATGCAGCAGCTGCGTTAGATGAGCTAAGCGAAGATGCTGGTGAGGAGTCTGATTATATGCCGGACGGTGTTAATTTTAGATACAGCGTAAGACGCAATGGCAGCACTATCACTGTATGGGTGAGAGCAGAAGGGAATTGGAGCATAATGGAAGATATTTTCTAAAATTTCCACACCTTCCAAATGAAACAGCTTAAAAGTCGCTTATTTATTTAAGTGGCTTTTTTCGTGGAGATCCTTCATTTATGCCGATTGTTTGGTATAAGAGTCTTATTAATTTATCTTATTTCGTCATTGCACAAGTTCTAGTTTGAGATGGATTTATTTGTTGCTTGTAATATTAATCCACTTATGTAATGTGCTGTGTTTTTGTTTGACAATTATATTTTAAAATGGTATATACTAGGGGTATAACTTTATAAGGGACGCAGATGAGAGAATTTTTTGAAAATATTTCACATAATTTTAGGGGACAATTTGACACCCCGATGGGCATTGTTGCAACCATAATTGATGTAGTGCTGGTGGCTGCGCTATTGTTTTTCTTGTTTATTTTTTTGCATAAGCATTTTGCCCGTCGTTTGATTAAGTTTGTAATAGCTTTTGTGTTGGTCATTGCCTTTTTATCTTCGGGCATTTTTTATAGCAGGGTGTCGTCATCTATTGCTGCCATTGCTTTTTTGTTTGCACTCTTGGCTCTGGTTTTGCTGTTTACGCCAAACATAAGAAAAACGCTGTTCAAATTATCATCACCAAAAGACAACGGAGAATTTTTTACTACCGAATATGATGTTTCTGACGACGAATTGAAATCCAGTATTGATGAGATAGTGCGTGCCAGCCAAAATATGTCTAAAAAAGACATAGGGGCACTGATGATTATTGCGCCGCATGATATTCCGCAAAATATTTTGGATAGTGGGACAAAGCTGGATGCGGTACTGTCAAGCGCGCTTTTAGAGAGTGTGTTTAATTCAAAATCACCTCTTCATGACGGGGCTGTGTTTATTAGGGGAAATAGGATAGTGGCAAGCGGTTGTTTTTTGCCGCTCACGCCCAGTATTGATGTTGATAAAGAGCTTGGGACAAGGCACAGAGCGGCAATGGGTATTACGGAAACTAGCAATATGCTTGCGATAATAGTGTCTGAAGAAACAGGGATAATATCGGTGTCGGTTGCGGGGGAGATTCATAGGTTTTATGACAGCGGGATGCTGCAGGATAAGCTGGAGCAGGTGTATGGGCTTAAGACTTTAGATGGGGCTGTTGGAAATAAAAAATTGAGGAGGAGGAAATAGGATATGAAAAAAAGCAATAGAAGGGTAAGCGGAAAGGAAAAAAAGCTGACAAAACTAAAGATTTTAGGGTTTGTAGCATTGGCGTTGGCAATAAGCGCGGCAGTATGGTTTTTTGTGAATGTACTTTAATTTGATGATATATAGTGCAAGAAAAATCAAAATTAATTTTAAAAAAATTTATTAAACGGAGATAAAGTAAAATATGAAAACATTACCTATTAGGTTTGGGCCTGTTCTATTACCCAAAGAGGGTGTTGATATGGACAAGTGGGCGGTGGTTGCTTGCGACCAATACACCTCGCAGCCTGAGTATTGGCAAGAGCTTGCCGGTTATGTCAAAGGGCAGCCGTCTACCTTGGATATTATTTATCCGGAGGTTTATTTGGAGGAGGAGAATCCCCAAAAGCGTATCCAAACTATTATCGCCAACATGGACAGGTATATTGCGGATGGTCTTTTTAGGGAGATACCAAACGGTTTGATCCTAATCGAGCGCACTTATCCAAATGGTGTTAAAAGAAAAGGCTTGACTATGCTTGTGGATTTGGTACAGTATAGCTTTGACCCCAAAGACAAGGCTTTGATTAGAGCTACCGAGGGCACTGTTATTGAGCGTATTCCTCCAAGAGTAGAAATTCGTAAAAACTGTCCTTTAGAATTGCCGCACATCCTAGTCCTTATTGATGATGAGGACAGAACTGTTATTGAGCCGATTTTCAATGACATAACAAAATATAAAAAAGTGTATGACACTACGCTTAATATGAACGGCGGACATATTAAAGGCTGGCATATTGACGGGATAAGAGCTCAAGAGGATGTTCAAAAGGCTTTAATGAAATTGATTGAAAAATCTATCATAAAGTATGGCGAGGAGTTTTTGTTTGCGGTAGGCGACGGAAACCACTCTCTTGCCACTGCCAAAGCGTGCATGAATGAAAAAAATCCTCTAAGCAAATACGCATTGGTAGAGTTAAACAACATATATGATGACGGAATAATTTTTGAACCAATCCACAGGGTCGTTTTTGTGGACAAGCCTGAATTGTTTATTGACAAGTTAAAAGCTATCGGCGGGAGCATGCCTGCCACGCTATTTGTAGGAGATAAGGTGTGCGAGTTCAACCTTCCGGAAAACGCCATTGAGGGAGTGGACAAAGTGCAAGTGCTGATTGACCAATACCTAAAAGAATTCGGCGGAAAAGTAGACTACATACATGGCGAAAACGACTTAAAAGAAATCTGTGCAAAAGAAAACGGCATAGGAATTGTTTTAAAATCAATGTGCAAAGGCGACTTATTTAGCTATGTAGTCAAAAACGGCGTCCTGCCAAGAAAAACCTTCTCGATGGGCGAAGCCAATGAAAAAAGATATTATATAGAGGCAAGAAAGATTAAGTAAGCAACATTAAGTAAAAAGTAAAAAGTGAGGCAAGTTTTATTTTGCGCTCACTTTTGCTTTTAGTATAAAATTGCGATTTTTTTGGGAGGACTCTCCTAATTTAGTCGGAGATTAACTGTCAATAGCAAATCCTTTGCTTATAACATCGTCTTGAGCCAATAGCATTGTCGTTGTAAGCGTTACAGTTTTGTTTCGTTCATTCATGATGTGGCTCATTGCACCATGTGCAATACCGCTATTTATATCCAGTCTATATTGTGTCATATTATTTTTGATTAATAATTCGCTAATTCTCAATGCAACGGCTTTATTTACTTTCATGTTTACTTCGCGCAAGTTATATTGTCATATTTTCTCTGGATTGCTCCTAAGCAATCCAGAAATTAAAATGCAATTATTTTGTATACATTACAAAAATTATTCAAAATTAATTTTACCTAGGTCAAATATCGTTGAATCAAAAAATTGGCTTAATGTCAACCCAAATACATTTGCTACTTTTGCAATTGTGGATAACCTAATATCGGCGGTATTCTCATTGAAAATGTGTGCTAGTGCCGTATGCGATATTCCGCTTAATTTTTCTAAGCGATATTTGCTCATGCTATTTTTTATCAAAAGTTCAGTTAATCGCATAGCAAATCCTTTGCTAAGTGTCATATGATTGCCTCCATTTTATATTACTTATTTAGTATGGAGCTAAAATAATAAAAAATAAGTACCAAATATGGGACCTATTTGTTTGACAGACCCAAAAATCAATGTTATAATGCTGTCAAGGAGAGTAAAATTATGAAATCAAAAATATTTGTCGGATTATGTCTTAGCATAGAATGTATACATAATCAGAAAGAAAAATGCTTGTTGGATGATGTATGTATCAACAGTATGGCAATGTGCGATAGCTATAGACCTGCCAATATACCTAAAGAGATGATTGAGGAGTGCAAGAAAGAAACTAGAGGACTATTAAAAAAGCATTAAAAAATTTCCAAAAATTTCTTAAAAAATTTTGAAAAATGGCTAAAAATCGTTTGACACCCTATTTTATGTGTGTTATTATGATAGTCCTGTCATGCGGGCTTTCGCCTTGTTTGACGGTGTTGATTAGTCTGGCATGGACACCTCAAGTACCATTAGTACCTCTGAGAACATACGCAAGTTATTTCCGCAAGGGGATAGTCGTATGTTTTTTTATGCCCAAGACTTGTCCAAAGCACATTGACAACTGAATATAGGATGATAGTAATGTCGTCTAATAGGCAAGTCATTTATGGCGGGCTTATTAAATCATTACTATTTGAGAGAAAGAGCAAATATCAAAATTAAACCAACTGATGTGCAAACATTGGATTGGACGAGTAACAAATTATCAATTATTCACAAATTAAAGATGGTATTATGTTCTAATCATATATTAAATTTACAAAGTCTTGTAAGAAAAGAAAATGTAATTTAGGCAGACGAAATTAGACAGAGATGTCTAATGCAAAAATGCTGTGGTTGAATAAACCACACTAGAAACCCGAAAGGGTTTCAAAATAGATTAAGCTACAAAGAGCATACGATGGATGCCTTGGCATCAGGCGCCGATGAAGGACGCGATTAGCTGCGATAAGCTACGGGGAGCTGCAAATAAGCTATGATCCGTAGATGTCCGAATGAGGAAACTCACTTGCAGAGATGCAAGTATCATTACATGAATCAATAGTGTAATGAAGGGAACCCGGGGAACTGAAACATCTAAGTACCCGGAGGAAAAGAAAGTAAAACAACGATTACCATAGTAGTGGCGAG
>Ga0131853_10007542_pt1 | contig 19723 bp, 23 predicted proteins | sample TergutLab28metaG_FD_92764 | JGI IMG/M metagenome (GOLD analysis project Ga0131853, IMG submission 92764) | Labiotermes labralis P1 segment gut microbial communities from Petit-Saut dam, French Guiana - Lab288 P1 (version 2) (version 2) | ecosystem: Host-associated > Arthropoda: Insects >... | reverse complement strand
CTTTCTCAAAAAAAATCTTAAAGGGTTCATCGGTATACCGCCCGCTATAGGCGGTACCTCCGGAAGTCCCTTGGACTCCCCCGATGCTTTTCGTCTTACATTGTTTAGTTTACAAGGTGCAATTACTGTTTGTCGCAGTTCTATTATGTTATCACATTTCAAAGCCTGCGTCAACTGTTTTCTTTCAGCAAATTTTGCCGTTCGGAAATCAGACAGCTTGGTTATATTAGCACGACAAGGGCCTCATGTCAACACCTTTTTTCGATGTTTTTTGCAGAATTTTTGTAACCTTTTGTAACTCGTTTGAAAATCGTGCAAAATACGGTTCTTGCGTACCCTTATTCTATATGGTATGATACCTTTGTAAATCAAGTTGCTCAACTATAGCATCACCCGAAGGAGGAACTCCTATGCCTATTAAAATTCCCGACTCCCTCCCCGCCAGGGCCACCTTGGAGGGAGAAAATATTTTCGTGATGACAGAGGTGCGGGCCATTCGGCAGGACATTCGTCCGCTGAAATTGCTCCTCCTCAACCTCATGCCCACCAAGATTGTCACCGAAACGCAACTCTTGCGCAAACTCTCCAACACACCTTTGCAGATTGAGGTAGAACTGTTGCAGACGGTGAGTTACAAATCGAAGAACGTGGACAAGAGCCATCTCGATTCGTTCTACCGCTCTTTTGAGCAGGTGAAGGACAAGCAGTACGACGGTATGATTATTACCGGCGCACCCGTGGAGAACATGGACTTCGAGGCCGTGGACTACTGGCCGGAGCTGTGTGAAATTATGGATTGGACGAAAACCAGCGTCCACTCCACGTTCCACATCTGTTGGGGTGCGCAGGCGGGACTTTACCACCATTACGGCATCCAAAAGCATCGCCTGCCCGAAAAGCTCTTCGGGGTGTTTGAGCATCGGCTGCTCAAGCCGCAGTCTCCCCTGTTCCGTGGGTTTGACGACCGTTTCCATGCACCGCACTCCCGCTACACCGAGGTGCGAGCCGAGGATGTCACGGCCGTGCCGGGCTTGGAATTGATGGCCGTGTCCGATGATGCCGGGGTATTCATCGTGAAGGCAGAGAACAATCGCCAATTTTTCATCACCGGCCACCCGGAGTATGACGGGGACACGCTGGCACGGGAATTCTTCCGTGACCGCGAGCGCGGACTGGACACGGCTCTGCCGGAGCACTACTTCCCCGGAGATGACCCCGCGGCGGTACCCTGCGTCTCTTGGCGGGCACACGCACAACTGCTTTATACGAACTGGCTGAATTATTATGTGTATCAGACTACGCCGTATGACTTGAAGCGGATTGGCAACTAGGCGCGTACATTTTCTGCGGAAAATGTGTAAGTCCACTACGCTCACAATGTGCCTTTTGTGGTGGCAGCTCTCTTTCAACATTTCCTCCGGCGCAAGCACAAATATAAAAACACCGTCCAAGTCGGACGGTGTTTTTTCGCAGATGTAAAAATCGGAAACGGTTTGCCTCCGCTCTTGTCAAGCCGCTCAGCCTTTCCTGCGGTTCTTTTTCTTCCCCGCAAACTGCTCTAAGCCCGACATCTTGCTGTTCGAATCCTGCATAAACTGCTTCAGCCTATCCTCAAAGGTCGCCGGGGGGCGTTCTTGCGGGGCGGGGCGGCGTTGCGGACGTACGGGTGCCGGGGCCGCACTCGGCTCCGGCTCCATGGCTTTCTTGATGGAGAGGTTAATGCGGCCGTTTTCATCTATGCCGACGATTTTGACCTTGACCTCCTGCCCCTCTTGCAAGTGGGCAGCAATGTCGTCTACATAGGCGTTGGCGACCTCTGAGATATGCACCAACCCACTCCGTCTATCCTCTAAAGTGACGAAAGCACCAAATTTTTTAATCCCCGTGACCTTGCCGACCACAACCATTCCCACATCAAGCACCATATTCTTTTGTGTCCTTCTTATGTATTAGAGACCATTACTTCACGGAGCTATTTTTCATGTTTTCTCCGCCGCAGGCGAGGAAAACACAGAACTATCTCTATTGCAATTGCATTTTTATGTTGCGAGACGATTGTCAGCGTCCCGTATGTTTTTAGTTTGCAACCCCGTAGAACGTACGCTCACCGGGCATGACGAGACCAAACCGACTACGGGCGATGCGCTCAATAGTGGCCGGGTCGTAACGGGTTTCGAGTTCATTCTCTATGATGGCGTTTTCGAGCGTCAACTCGGCGACGGTTTCTTCCATGGTGTCCCTCGCCGCTCTCGCGCCCTCGATTTGCCCGTGGAGGCTGACCAGACTGAACGCCGCGTAAACGACCAGTACCAGTACTGCCAGTTTGGTAAATATGCTCGCCTTTCTGCGCAAGCTGTTCGCCTCCTTTTTTCGCAGAGCGTTTTGTATTATGTAAATGAGTATACCTTATTATACAATGATTTGCAAAGTTTTTGAAGTCATCTTTTTCTCTCTTCGCCAACTTTTTCCCTTTTGCCCATATTTTACAGATTGGCTCCCTTATAAACTTTGTAATCTTCAGCACTTTGTCCAAGATTTTGCCGAGTACGAACAGAACAGGGCCGCTCAAAACGAGAAAATAGACCAATGTACCCAAGGCGTTGGTCACGAGCATGAAGATGCGCACCTCACCGCGGCCCATGGTCATGGTCTGGGCGAATAGGGCACCGGCGAGACCAATCCAAAAGATAATATCGAGTGCGGTCGTGGCGGCTCGCTTTTTTGTGCGGCGGCGGATGGTGCGGAGGACATCGTAGTACGCGCCCGCTGCAATGCCTAAGAGCCATGCGCCGGCGGCTTGGTAGATTTGGTGCATGAGGTCGAGTTCCATAGTTGCATCTCCTGTGTGTATGTGCGTAGGGGCGGGACAAGAGGCCGCCCTGTGCATGACGAAATCAGGGCGGATATGGAATCCGCCCCTACTTGAACAGGCGGGACAAGAGGCCGCCTTTTTCCCGCGTTTCTTCCTCGTAACGCAGGGTGTGGACGGTGCCTTCTACGGAGAGGTCTCCGCCGTCCAGGCTCAGTTTTTCTATGTGCAGGTCGCTCCCTTGGATGAGGAGCATTCCCTTGGACGTGTAGACGACTATGGTTCGTTCATCAAAGCTCTCCACGTCCTCCACGCCCGAGATGGAGAGGCGTTCCCTGCCCTCTAAGATGATGTTGTGCGGAAGCTCTGCTCTTGTTTTTGTCTCGTATGCCATGTGCGTGTCCTCCTTTGAAATTTGTAGGGTGCGGCGGTTATTGGTACAAGTATATTGGGCGGGACACGCAGATATGACAGGCGAAGTTTTTGGTAACTTTTGGCAGCACGCGCCGTCGAAGACCGCTTCCTTTTGCCGACCCGACACTAGTTTTGCGATTCGCTTGACAGGACGAGCCCGGAAGAGTATTATGTTACGTGCTGTAACCAAATTGTTTCTTTTTCATCTAATCTGTAACCATTTGAAAGGAGGCCTTGCATGATTGAATCGCATCATCAGAGGCAAGCTTCTTGGAATCGGCGATTACGGGCGACGGGGACAATAGCCACCCTGCTCATCTGTGCCGTCACACTACTCTTTAGTCAGTTCACTTTCGTACTCGATGTACGGGTGGACGGCGAGCGCGTCGGCACGGTGCCGGACACGCAGGTCTTGGAGGAAGTCATCGACACGGCCGAGGAGGCAGTTGTCGATCTTCTGGGCGAGCCGTATGACGTGGGCGAGCGGGTGAGTTACGCGCTTCGGCTGTCCAGCATCTCCGAGGCGGAACAGCTCGACCCGCAAGAGGTGGAACTCGGCATCTTCAGCCACATTGACGGGGTGGATATGCACTATGTGGTCTCTGTGGGCGGCGACCCTGTGGGCCATGTGCCGGATACAGAAGTCTTGCAAGAGGCGAAAGAGGATCGGATTGCGGCTCTCATGGACGAGGGCGCGCTTTCGGTCGGGTTTCTCTGCGAAGTGACCTACGAACATCAACTCGTGGACTTGGAAAACACACCCGCCGTGGAGGATGTCACCGCGCTCGTGGAAAGCCTCTCGGTGGAAACGATGGCACATGTCATCACGACAGAGGCCGTCCCTTACGAACGCGAACTTGTCTTGGATGACAGGCGATTTAACGACAGCGTGGAGCTGCTGCAAGAGGGCATGGACGGCGAACTGGAAGTCCTCATGTTGGTGACCTACATAGACGGCGCGGTGACGGATACTGTCATCTTGCAACTGAATGTACTGGTCGAGCCTGTGCCTGAAATCATCATTGAGGGAACAATGGAGCGGCCTCGCACCGCTTCGTTCGGGTATTATATTTGGCCTGCGGAGGGGACATTCTCCTCCGGCTTCGGGATGCGGCGCGGGCGGATGCACTCGGGCATCGACATTGCTGCTCCGGCGGGTACGGCTGTTTGGGCTGCCGACGGCGGCGAGGTGGTTTTTGTCGGCTGGCAGGGCAGTTACGGGAATCTGATTCAGATTCTGCACGACAACGGGCATATCACCTACTACGCCCATCTCAGCCGCATGGATGTCTCCGAGGGACAACGGGTTTACCGCGGTCAACTCATCGGCGGCGTGGGTACAACGGGCCGCTCTACGGGGAACCATTTGCATTTTGAGATTCGGATTAACGGCGTTGCAGTAAATCCGCTGCTGCATTTACCATGAGTTTACAAGGCCTGACGCCTCCCGGGAAACGTCAGGCCTTTTCCTTGTCGAAATTCGTCCACTCAAGGCGAATCCATTTTGTTGACAATTGTAACTTTTTGTAGTATATTGTAACGAGGGAAAGGGGCATCACCATCATGTATAAACGGATTGGTTTACTCTGTCTATTTTTTCTGACGCTCGGTCTTTTTACCGCCTGTTCTTCGCCTGCGCGGCAATTGGACAACTTTGCGCAACAACTCTCCGCGCTGGAGGCCTATACCTTTAGTGCCGTGGGCGAAATCACCTTTGAATCAGACACCGACACGGGTGCGCTGCCGCTTCGCTATGTCATGGAGGGCGTGCGTTCTTCCGTGACGGGGCAGTTCATCGCCGACATTCACTACACCGACCCTGCGGGGCGGCATCTCTACGACATGTCGCTCTTTGCGGAGGGCGGGATGACGCATGTGCGCTTTGTGCCGCTGTTCCAGCGTCTGATGGACATCGAATACGCAGAACACGGGGCGGCTTCCGTATCCGAGGCGTTCGGAGGCAGTCCGTATCTGGCACACCCCACCTTGGATGTGACAACGCTTTTGGCCGACCTCCCCGCTTTGGTCAGCGGACTGGATGCCGCTGTGATTCGGGACGGATTGGTCTCCGATGAGGGCGGTTACACGCTCCGCATCAGCGGTGAGCACTTGGATGATGCGACGTTTGCCGGACTTACCCGGCCGTTCGGCTTGTTCTTTGAAGTCGGCGCACTCGCAGGGGATGCCGTCGGGCCGAACACCGTGCTCCCTCCCCTCTTGGCCGGTGACCGCGCACGGTATACCTTGGAGCTGACTTTCTCGCAAGACGGCCTTGACTTTCATTCACACCTGACACTCACCGTACCGGGGCTGTTGACGCTCACGGCAGATGTGCGCTACAGCGCAGTCAACGCCGCCCCTGTCGCGCCGCCCACTTATATCGTGGATATGGATGCGTTTCTGTACACAGTCGCCGCGTATCACGCAGATATGGAAATTGCCAGATTGATTGATGACTACGAGTTGGAATTCATTGTCGACCTGCCGGAACTCCATATGGTGAATCATGATTTGAGTACAAATCTTTTGGAGAATTTCGAGATGGAAATCGGCGGCAAGCCTTTCGAGGTCTCCGTCATGTCTAACGCCGTGACCACCGCTTCGGAGGTCGCCGTCTATAGTGTCTCCTCTGCGATGACCGTGTTTTATATGCCTCTGGATGCCCGTGCATTAGCTAGTGATGCTTTGATTTCGTTTATCCTGATTGACTTGGATGTAGAAGACTTATACGCCGAGAACTTCACACGGACCGACGTACACATCAACGCCCACAATACAGCGGCGGTCAAGGCTCTCCATTTCGATGACCTCTTGGTCGGACCCGCACTCCATATCTATGTGCTTCAGAATATCGAGGGCACGGATCAGGCCCTGTTTCTGCGGGTCGTGGTTATCTTGGATAACATGACCACACCGGGCCGACAGGTACTGGAACGGTTGGGTTTTTATATCGGGTTGGAGTTCTTGGATTATCTCGACTGGGCAGCGGAAGCGGAAGCTGACACCGAAGACGAATAGGCAAATAGTGAAAGCGGGCCGACACATAAGTGTCGGCCCGCTTTTTGTTTGATCCCTACATCGTCGTCAGCGCACGGTCTAACCAGACTGCGGCTACGTCCATGGCGAGATAGAGGCTCTCTTTCTCGCTCTTTTTGACGATGCGGTCACGGCTCTTTAAATCCGGGTCGGTTAATTGGAGTTGGACGGAGACCTTGGTGGCGATGTCCATGTCGTCTACTTTTTTGGTGTCCATGACTTGCAGCATGACGATGTATTTGTCCGCCATGCTTCCGTAGTAGATGAGGTTCTCCTTGCGGCGGAGGGGGTGGCCTTTGTAGCTTAGGGTTTTTGGTTTCTTCGGCATAATCTCTTCACTTCCTTTTGTAAGAGTTTACCCCATTTTTGCCGTTCTGTCAACTTGGGGAAAGCAGGATGATGAGGGCGGGGTTTCGCTCGTTTGTTTCGTCTTAAAAACAGCACCCCCGGTTTAGGCAAGTGTATCCTGCTCATCCCGGGGGCATTTGTGCATTTCTATTTTTTCTTTGCGTTTTTCTTCCCCTTTGTGCTCTTTTTCCCTTTCGCTTTCTGTTGTCTTTTTATCTCTTCCTGTCTTTCTCGTTCTTTCTTCTTTTTCATACCAAGGACAAAAACAACTGCGATTCCGGCTCCTGTTATGAGTACAAGGGGCATCACAATCCATAAAATGTTGAAGCCATCCGTTTCCGATGTTTCTTCGCCTTCGTCTTCTTCCGCCGCAAAGATATAATTGAACAGTTCTGTGTCAAAATCAGCATTCACAAGGGCAAAGATGCCGGGCTCTTCAATCTCAAATGAATATGTCCCGATCCATTGCCATTCGTTAAATCTAAAAGAGACAGGAATTGCCTCGCTTGCATGGAAAGGTCTGCTGAGGTTGATTGCGACAACATCATTCTCGTTCTCGCTGTTCCATGTCTCTATTTGCACCTCTACGGGGTCATATAGTGCGCTAATTTCAATCTGCTCAAGCTCCCAAGAATCGGACATCGTCGTAAAATTCGTGCTGATTTGCACGATTTCCGGCGTCGCCAGTTCCAAATTTGCTCGGTCTAATCTCTCAGCTATTTCAGGAAACGGCATACCTACTTCGTCATTTAACTTCGTAAGGCGGATATCATAGTGCATCTCATACACGTCATCATTTACATGCTGCCTTGACGCCTCAAACGTGTTTGCGAAGCCGACCATTAAATTGACACCTGTTCCAAATACAAACGCATCATCCGAGCCTTCTACCGTTGTTTGAAATTCGAACTCATCAAGCCCCTGTCCCCACCCGTCGGTGGCAATAAAATCATCCACCAAGGCATACACGGACATATAGGATTCCCGAGACTGCACCAAGGGAAAGCTGAACAGTTCCGTGAGTATCGTCCACGGCTCATCTACCGGGACCGTTCTGCTCAACAAATGCAGCGGCCACTGCCGCGGGAAAACCTGCGTCATAATCGTATAATCTTCATTATAAAATGCCCAATAAAGGTCTTCCTCATCATCGAAATGCGGACATGCGGACGCGTGAAACGGTGCCGCTAACAGCGCGATAACGAGGAACGCACTAATCAGAATCCGTCTCTTGGTTCTTGTTTGTCTTTTCATCCCCCCGAACTCCTTTCCCGCTTAAAAATATAAATGCAGCTATTGTGAACGGCATAGCGAATAACAACCCGATACTCCCTGCAAGTGCTCTTACAATCTCGGTAGAAATGGACTCCAAGTTGAGTATTTCGTTAAATCCCGCCTCGAAGCCGATAAAAATCAATATCGTGGCAAGCGCGCCGCCCGTATAGGCTAAGACGAGCGTGTTTACCATAGAACCCATAATGTCTTTGCCGATGTTAAGTCCTGACTCAATCAACTCTTTGTTTGTCACTTCCGGGTTACGGGCTTTAATTTCAGCAAGCGGTGAGGCGATAGAAATCGCAACATCCGTCACGGCACCCAATGCACCGATGATGATACCGGCAAACAACATCCCTCTGAAGTCAAAACGGTACCCGCCGGGCAGATATTGCAGCATCTGTGCGTCTCCGCTGGCGAAGCCCGTGATGTTTGCGAACACCCCGAATAAATAGGCAATGATACCGGCAACGAACAGTCCGCCCGCAACGCCGATGACGGCCGAGATGGACTTTTTGTTGATACCGTAACAAATCGCAAAAATCAAGATTGCGGCAATGACACAGGTGAGGATAGACAGGATAATCGGATTATACCCTCGAAGCAACAAGGGGACAAGCCCGAATAAAATGAGCAAAATCGTGGCGATTAGGGCAAGTAGTGCCCGTAAACCCTTTACTCTGCCCAACACCAAGATACACACGGTGAAAATCAAAAAAAGAATGAGCAGCGCGTTCGCTCTGTCATAGCCGTTGAAGAAAAAAGCCGGCTCTCCGTCGTGGTCTAATTCCATGTGGACGGATATTCTGGTACCGGGGCGCAAGTGAATATCTTGCGGGGTACCAACGAGTGTGTTCGTGATTGTTGCTTCTGTGTCCCTTAAATCTCTGTTTAAAATTCGGATGCGTACTGTTTGCACGGTAGTGCCGTGAATCTCTCGCTCTTCTACAATCTCCACCACTCTGGCACTATATAAATTCACTTGAAATTCGTCTGCCAGATTCGGGTTCCGCGCCAATGCGTTAGGAGCCGCAAAGAGCAGCACCAATACCAGAAGAGCCAATGTAAATTTAACCTTCATACTGATATGCCCTCAGCACCATCTCTTGGTGTCTTTCACACGGCCGATTGATGCCCGGCATCAGGCTGTTCCAAAAATAGATATCCACTACGCCAATCATGCCGTTGCCTTGGATGTAGTTTAAGTTAATCCCCGTCCCCGTTGAACCGGAGCGGTTGTCAACGATTTCACCGAAAGGGGAATTTTCACAGCCTAAATGCTGAAAGGGCGTAATCGATGCTGCGATTCTGTAGTCGCCAATATAGACGATGACCGCTCTCCTGCGAATGTTCCAATCGCCGCCGGCGGTTTCCAGCAACCGCTCCGTGTCCTCCGGCGTTAATGTCTCCACATCGGCAAGCGTGTTAAAACCGCCAATCGCCCTTCTGACCTGATAGGTGATGCCCGTTTCCACATCCCGCACCGTGGCTATGGTACCTTCTCTGAAAATCTCCAATGCGGCTTCGGAGTGGATGAGCTGTGCGTAACCGCCGCCAAGGGGGGCGCTTGTGTCGGGTGCGTCAGAATCCGCATCGGGCGCATCGTTACTGCAACCTGCCGCAAACAGAATCAACAGACACAACAGCAAAAGCGAAAACGCCTTTGTTTTTTTTGTATGGTTTCGGAGAACCGGCATAGGGTAACACCTCTTTCTTTTTCATCTATTATATGATTTGAATCCTTTCCCTGTCAAGGGCATGCAGGATGGCAAACGATGGGCTGCACCCCTACCCCCGCCGCAATGCTCCAATTAAGGCATCCACGTCCTCCGACCTTGTCGCCCAGCTGGTACAGAAGCGGAGGACTGTCTCCGTCTCATTCGGCTTCTCCCATGAGAGGAAAGCAAACTCTTTCGCCAACTCCCTCGCCAGAGCGTCCGGCACTCTCGGGAATTGTTGGTTCGCGCTTGTGTCGTATTGGAGCGGTAAGCCCGCATCCAGCACGGCTTTTCTGATGCGCATGGCCTCGCTTACGCCGTGTTGGCCGAGGTCGAAGTAGAGGCCGTCCTCGAAAAGACATTCAAATTGAATCCCAAGCAGGAAGCCTTTGGCAAGGAGACCGCCGTGGCGTTTGATGAGGTAACGGAAATCCTGCTTATACTGCGGATTGCAAATTACAACCGCTTCGCCGAAGAGTGTGCCGAGCTTGGTACCGCCGATATAAAACACATCGCAGAGACGGGCGAGGTCGGGCAATGTAACCTCCGTTCCGGAGGCGGCCAGACCATATCCTAACCTGGCACCGTCCAGCATGAGGGGCAGTCCTTTCTCTCGGCAGATTGCGCTGATGGCCTCCAATTCCGGCAGCGTATAGACCGTGCCGTTCTCGGTGGGATGGGAAATGTAGACCAGCGCGGGCTGTACGAGGTGCTCGTGCGCGGCGTCTGCCCAATGGTCATCGTAGACTTTGCGGATTAGCAAAGGCGTTATTTTCCCCGCGATGCCGGGGACTTCCAATACTTTATGGCCCGTGGATTCAATCGCCCCCGTCTCATGACACGCAATGTGGCCTGTGTTCGCCGAGATGACGCCCTGATGGGGACGCAGGATAGCGGAGATAAGCGTGGTGTTGGCCTGCGTGCCGCCGACGAGAAAATGGACATCGGCATCCGGCGCGGCACAGGCCGTGCGGATGTAGGCTTTTGCCCGGTCGCAATGGACATCCTCGCCGTAGCCTTGGTTTTGTTCTCCCGATGTCTCTTGGAGACGGGTCAGGATGCGGGGGTGGGCGTGGGAAACGTAGTCTGAGTCGAACCTTATCATGGTGCTTCTCCTTCGCTTATAAAAATCAGGAAAATTGCAGTATATTTTCCAAGTCTTCGCTAACACTAGGGGTATCACGATTTTTGAACGGAGGTTTTGTTTTGAGATCTTATACTTTGAAAACGGTTGCGCTTTTGGTTTTGACGGGGCTTTTGCTCGCTGTGCCTGCTTTGGCGGTACAGCCCTCGCCCTCCCCTGCTGAGAATTTGCCGCCTGCGGCGGAGGATTTGGAGCTCACCACCTATCGGGGCGTCGGCGCAGCCGGGTCTTTGATTGCGGTTGACCCGGAGGGGGATTTTTTTGAGTTTCAAATCGTCCGTTCGCCCCGGAAAGGCGAATTGGACTTAGACCAAGCCACGGGGCAGTTCACCTATACGCCCGCAGAGGGTAAGCGCGGACGGGACCACTTTACCTACGTGGCGATTGACGCGTTGGGTAACATCTCTCCCGAGGCCACCGTGCGGATTCGGATTGAACGACAGCGAAGCACAGTAAGCTATGAGGACATGTCCGGCCACAGAGCGCATTTCGCCGCCGTCTCGCTGGCCGAGCGGGAGATTTTTGTGGGCGAGCAAATCGGCGGTCGGCATTTCTTCAATCCGGATGCCCCTGTGCGCCGCGGGGAATTTCTGGCCATGAGTATGCGGCTTGCGGACACGGACTTACTCACCGGCATCCGACGCACGGGCTTTGCCGATGACGCCTATATCGCCGGGTGGCTGAAACCCTACGTCTCCACCGCCGTGCTGGACGGCGTGGTCGTGGGTCTGCGCCGCTCGGACGGGGATTTGATCTTCGCGCCGAACGCCTATATTACCGCCGGTGAGGCGGCTCTGGTGCTGAACAACGTGTTGGGTCTGGCCGATGTCCCGGCGGCTATGTTGCCTGCGGAGATTGCCGCACCTGTTTGGGCACATCAGGCTACGGTGAACCTCACCGCAATGAGCATTATACCATTGGAGAATCCCGCTGTCTACCACAGTACGCTGACCCGTGCGGACGCGGCGGAATTGCTGCTCAATACCGCGCATCATTTGGAGGGACGGGCTACGCCTACGCCGTCGCTGTTGGGATGGGCGAGTTAGATTGTTTGTGCACACTATAATATGCAAACGGGACCGCATTTGCGGCCCCGTTTTTATTTTTTTAGTACACTTATGTATGAATCATTTGTCGCTTCGTAGCATTGGGTACTTGGTTCCGCGACTGTGGAGAGCACACTACATCCCCGCCTCAACCGCCGCAAAGTTTAACGAAATCAGCCCCGGATTCTTATCCTGAAACACTTCCTGAAACACCTGCTTCACAGTATCAAGCGAAAACAAATCAGCCGCCCGCATCAGTCCGCCCAGCATCGCCATGTTCTGGACTTTCACGTTCCCCAGCTTGACGGCGATGTTGGTAGCGTCTACAGAAATGACTTCCACATCATCACGTACAATTTCCTCCGTGACAATGGATCGATTACATACAACTACACCACCCGAACGGACGCGGGAAAGAAATTTATCCACAGAGGGCGTGTTCAATGTACACAGGATATCAATGTCCGAAATCACATAGGGGTTTCCAATCGGCAAGTCTGAAATTACAAGGGAGCAGTTGGCGGTTCCGCCTCGCATCTCTGCGCCGTAAGACGGCATCCACGCTACTTGTTTCCCTTGCCGCATCGCTATGCGTGCAACGATTTGTCCGAGCGTCATAATCCCTTGGCCGCCAAATCCGGCGAAGATGATTTTTGTCATCGTGCCGCCCTCCCTTCGTCTTTGTAAACACCGAGCGGATAGTAGGCAGTCATTTCCTTTTCCACAAACCGCATGGAATCGGTCGGGTTCATTTTGAGGCCGATATTACAGGCCGCCAACACTTCAACCATAGAAAATCCTCGTCCGTCAATTTGGTTTTGAAACGCCTTTTTAATCGTCTTTTTTGCCCGCAGGATATGCGGCACGTCATGGGAAGAAACCCGCTCGATATAAGCCGCACTCGGGATTTGGGCGAAGAGTTCCGACACTTGAAGCGGCTTGCCCTGCAGCCGTTCGATCCGTCCCCCGGGGCTGGTACTCGTTTTCTGCCCGACAAGCGTGGTTGGCGCCATTTGCCCGCCGGTCATGCCATAGATTGCATTGTTGACAAAAATAACCGTGATATTCTCGCCCCGATGCGCCGCATGGATAATCTCCGCCGTACCGATAGAGGCTAAGTCTCCGTCACCCTGATAGGTAAACACGATTTTATCCGGATTTGTCCGTTTGATGCCGGTCGCAACGGCAGGTGCTCTGCCGTGCGCCGCTTGGACACCGTCACAGTTGAAAAACTCATAGGCAAACACCGAGCAGCCCACAGAGGCGACCAAGATTGTTTTCTCCAAAACCCCAAGCTCCACGAGGCATTCGGCAACAAGCTTATTGATAATGCCGTGGGAACAGCCGGGACAGTATGTGAAAGGGGTATCGGTAAGCCCTCTGCTCTTTTCGTAGATTATCGTTCCCATGCTTACCCCTCCTCCCGCACAATTGCTCTGACTTTATCTGCCAGCTCAGACGGCTCAAAAACAACCCCGCCCGTACGTCCGCAGAAATGAACGGGATAACGATTCATGACGGCGAGGCGTACATCCTCAATCATCTGACCCATGGAGAGTTCGGCGACTAAGATATGCTTAACGGACTTTGGCAAGTCTAAAAAGACTTGATTGGGAAACGGCCATAAGGTAATCGGCCGAATCAGCCCGGCTTTTATTCCCTCCGTGCGGAGTGCGGCGATGGCATCTAACGCGATTCTCGCCGAAAGACCATAGGCTACTATGGCTGCTTCATCGCCCTCCCGCACATCGGATTCAACCATCGCTTCGTTTTCCATAATCTGCCGATACCGCTCCATCCGCCGCAGGTTCATCGCCTCCAACCGCTCGGCGGAGAGGTCGATAGAGGCAACTATATTTTTGGGACGGCGGTCGCTTTTACCATCTGCGGCCCAGGATTTATCGCCCTCAACAACGGGTACATCCTTGATTTCGGCGGGTTCCATCATCTGACCCAAGATGCCGTCACCGAGCAGCATCACCGGCGTGCGGTATCGGTCAGCAACGTTGAATGCGTGTTGTGTCAGGTCTGCAAGCTCCTGGACGCTATAGGGGGCGTAGACAGGCGTGAAATAGTCTCCGTTGCCGCCGCCTCGTGTGACTTGGAAATAGTCTGCCTGGCCGGGGAGTATTCCGCCGAGGCCCGGCCCCGCACGGGTGATATTCACGATCAAGCAGGGCAAATCCGCCCCCGCCAAGTAGCTGATTCCCTCTTGTTTGAGTGCAATCCCGGGCGAGGACGAGCTGGTCATCGCACGAACACCCGCCGCCGCCGCGCCGTAGACCATGTTAATCGCCGCCGTTTCGCTCTCGGCTTGGACGCACACCCCGCCTGCCTGTTCCATGTGTGCCGCCATATACTCCGGGATTTCATTTTGCGGCGTAATGGGGTAGCCGAAATATGCCTTGCAACCGGCACGGATTGCCGCCGCACAGATGGCTTCGTTGCCCTTCATCAATGTTTTCATTTATTGATTCTCCAATTAATTTTTGCCGAGAGTTCGGCGAGGATTTTGTCCTCCGCTTTGCGGAGGACAAAATCCTGTCGGCGTAAGACTGCTATACACGCTCCACTTTGATTGCGCTGTCCGGACAGATGATTGCGCAAACTGCACAGCCCGTACAAAGCTCTTGGCTTTGGCACTTGACGGGGTTATACCCTTTCGTATTTACAAAGCTTTTATCCAGGGTCAGGATATCTTTCGGACACGCATCAACACAGAGGGAGCAGCCTTTGCAACCCACTATGTCCACACTCAGCTTAACTCTTGGCATACCGTTTCCCCCTGACCGAATTTTCGAAATCGCTGATACCGTTGTTCCAGCCGCACCGCCGCATCCAAGGCCGAAAGCTCCTGAAGCGTGCCATGCAAACTGTCCCGCAGGGTCTCCATCTGCTCTTCCGCACTCTGACCCGCTTCAGCGAGCACTCGTTCCACAACGCCGAAACGAAGCATATCCGCGGCAGTCAGTTTCAAACAGGCCGCCGCCTCGGCGACTTTTTTTGCGTCTTTCCACAAGATGCTGGCGCAACCCTCCGGCGAAATCACCGAATAAATCGCCTGCTCCATCATCCAGACCCGATCCGCGACAGCCAAGGCCAAGGCCCCGCCGCTGCCGCCTTCTCCGATGAGCACGGAGATAATCGGCACTTTGAGTACCATCATCTCCATCAGATTTTCCGCAATCGCCTGTCCCTGCCCACGCTCTTCTGCGCCTATGCCGCAAAACGCTCCGGCGGTATCGACAATACACACCACAGGCCGACCGAATTTCTCCGCCTGCTGCATGAGCCGCAAAGCTTTCCGATATCCCTCCGGGTTTGCCGATCCGAAATTGCGGTGCACCTTATCCTTGGTGTCCTGCCCCTTTTCGAGCGCAATTACCGTCACGGGAAGCCCGCAAAGCCGACCGATACCGCCCACAACAGCCGAATCATCGGCAAACCGCCTGTCTCCGTGCAGCTCAAAAAAATCCGTTGTAATTGCGTCAATCACCTGTTTCCCGGTCAGCCGACCTTTCGCACGGGCCGCTTTTACCCGTTCAATCGCGTCGTTCATGCCCGCACCTCCTGCGTATGTAGTCCCAGCAAGGCTGAAATTTGCACCCTTTGCACGGCGCGCGGTGCAATCGCATCCACAAAGCCGTGATCGAGCAGAAACTCCGCCCGTTGGAAATCATCGGGCAGTTTTTTTCGTATCGTCTGCTCAATGACACGCTGCCCGGCAAAGCCAATCAAGGCACCCGGCTCCGCCAGAATAATATCCCCGTCCATAGCAAAGCTGGCCGTTACGCCGCCTGTCGTCGGGTCTGTGAGTACCGTCAGGTAAAGCAGTCCCGCATCGCTGTGCCGCTTTACTGCGCCCGAAATCTTTGCCATCTGCATGAGAGACAAAATCCCCTCCTGCATCCGTGCGCCGCCGGAGACGGTGTAACCGATTAGGGGCAAACGCTCTGCCGCTGCCGTCTCAAACAGACGGGTAATCTTTTCGCCCACCACCGTACCCATACTGCCCATCATAAAATACGGCTCCATGACGAACAGACAAGCAGGCATCCCGTCAATCTCACAACGACCCGTCACTACGGCCTCTTTTTCCCCGCAAGACCGCATGGCACTCTGCAATTTATCTACATAGCCCGGAAACTCTAACAAATCTCGGCTCTCCATCTGACCGTTTAACTCTTCAAATGTGTCGGCATCCGCCAATAGGGCAATGCGCTGACGGGCAGTAAGCCGAAAATGGTGGCCGCAGACGCAAACGCCCATCCGTTCCGCCAAATCACATTCTAAGTTTTGGTGGCCGCATTTCGGACACGCCCGCATCAGCTCCGTCTGCTCCACCACGGGCCGTTTCGTTCTGCCGCCTTTTTCCAGTACATTTCTCGTTTTTCGGAACCGTCCGTCCAGTTTCATCAGCTAGTCACCTGCCTTGAAGTCGGTAAGTAATTACCGGATCGAAATGCCGGGCTGTCAATCGTTATAATCTGCTCTTCAATGTTGCATTTAATCCCGTCAATGACAAGCTCGGAGAGTGCCGCCTGCATTTTCCGAAGTGCTTCTTCCCGTGTCTTGGCGTGGACAATCAATTTTCCGAGCAGAGAGTCATAATAGGGCGGCACGACATAGCCCTGATAAAGTGCCGTATCAAACCGAACCTGCGGCCCGCCGGGGACATGAAAAAAGCCGATCTCCCCCGCGGACGCCGCATGAATGCGGCACTCAATGGATGCGCCACCCGCTTGGATGTCCGCTTGCGTAACATCCAGGGGAATCCCGTCTGCGATGCGAATTTGCCACTTCACGATATCAATCCCCGTGGCCATCTCCGTCACCGGATGTTCTGTTTGGAGCCGAGTACACATTTCCGTAAAGTAGAAATTTTCACCCTCCAGCAAAAACAAAGCTGTCCCCGCATTGGTGTAGCCCGCCGCTTTCGCCGCACGGACAGCGGCCTCGCACAGAGCGGTGCGAAGCTCCGTTGTCAGAGCGGGAGACGGGGCTTCCTCTACAAGTTTCTGTCCCTTGTGCCGAATGCTGCATTCCCGCTCTCCCAGCGCAACTGCATTGCCGTGTTCATCGGCCAGAATCTGGACTTCCACATGCTTGACGGCGGCCTTTGTGTCTGTGAAACCGCTGTCGGAGCTCACAGGCACCCCGGCCTGTTTCACAAGCTCCCGTGCCTGCGCCTTGTCTCCCATCTGAGATATGACCTCCGGCCGCGGCCCCACGAAAGCCAATCCGTGCTTTTGGCAAAGTGCCGCAAAGTCCGCATTCTCCGCCAAAAATCCATAGCCCGGATGAACCGCTTGCGCACCCGTAGCAAGGGCGGCGGTCACGATTCGCTCTTGGTGTAAATAGCTCTCCTGCGCAGTAGGGCCGCCGATACAGATGTTCTGGTCGGCGAGGGAGACGTGAAGTGCCTCTTCGTCAGCGGTGGAATAAACTGCCACGGTGGAGATTCCCATCTCCTTACAGGCTCTGATAATCCGCACGGCCACTTCGCCTCGATTTGCAATCAGCAACTTTGAAAACAAGGCCTACGCCCCCTTTACCGCAAATGAAAATTCACCCGAAATACAAAGTTTCCCCGCTACATATCCCTTGCCCTGCCCAAAATAAAAGGGGCCTTTTTGTGCGGTAATCGTACAAGTAAACTCAATTGTATCACCGGGAAGTACCATGTGTTTAAAGCGCACCTTATCCAAGCTCGTAAAGTAAGGCGTCATCCCCTCGCCCGCTTTCTCCAAGAGGAGCGCGCAGGCGGACTGTGCCATCATTTCACAGAGAATCACACCCGGTACTACGGGATTCCCCGGAAAATGTCCCTGCAAAAACCATTCATCGCCTCGGACGGTATATCGCCCTGCGGCAACTCCGTCTTCCACCGTGGCCTCGTCTACCAAAAGCATAGGCTCACGGTGCGGGAGGATGCGTTTAATTTCTTCTCGATTCATCTTACTCGCACCTCATCTGAAACAGCGGCTGGCCGAATTCTACAAGCTGTCCGTTGCCGTGATAGCATTGCGTAATCACACCGTCCTGCTCTGCCGTAATCTCGTTCATGAGCTTCATGGCCTCAATCACACAGAGGATATCGCCCGCTTTGACCGCCTGCCCGACCGACACAAAGGGCGGGTCATCGGGCGACGGTGCGATATAAAACATCCCCAACACGGGCGAAGTGACAGTCACAAGTTCCGCCTCTTCCATAGCGGAGGCAGGTTCCTCCACGACAGGAACCGTGTCCTCCGCAGGCGGAACCGATGTCATCTGCACCGGTGCCGCCGCTTGGGGCAATACAGGCGCGACAACCGCCTCAGTCCGCGGACGGCGCAGGGTAATCCAACCCTCACTCGCCTGTAACTTCAATTCTTCCAGCCCAAACTCCGTCAGCACGGAGGCCAGCGCACGAATTTTCTCCAGTTCCATGTTCTAAGTTACTCCCTTCCAAGGTGTACTATATCTTTCCGAACGCCAAGCAAGCATTATGCCCGCCGAAACCGAACGATGTACTGAGCGCAAGCCGAATGTCCGCTTTGCGGGCGACGAGCGGCACATAGTCCAAATCACAATCCGGGTCCGGCTCCGTCAACCCAATCGTCGGCGGAACAAGCCCTTCCTGCATCGCCATAATCGCCGCAACGGCCTCCACCGCACCGGCGGCACCCAGCGTGTGGCCCACCATACTCTTGATGGAACTCACCAGCATGTCTTTCGCACGTTCGCCGTAGACCTGCTTAATTGCCTGTGTCTCCATCACGTCATTGAGCGGTGTGCTTGTGCCGTGTGCGTTGATATATACACGGGTCTCGTCTTGCAGTCCGGATTCATCCAACGCCATCTGCATACACGCGGCGGCAGCCTTCGCCTCGGGGTCGGGTGCCGTGATGTGGTAGGCGTCACAATTCGTTCCATAGCCTACGACTTCACAGTAAATCTTTGCGCCCCGTGCTTTTGCGTGTTCGTACTCTTCCAAAATCAGAGCCGCCGCCCCCTCGCCCATGACAAACCCGCTCCGCCGTTTGTCAAAGGGAACCGAGGCCATGTTTTTATCCTCGCATTGTGTGAGTGCCGTCATGTTGGCAAACCCGGCAAGGCCGATGGGTACAATCGAAGCCTCAGAGCCGCCGCTGATTACAGCGTCCAAATACCCGTGCCGAATCGCCCGCACGGCCTCTCCGATTGCGTTCGTGGAAGTTGCGCAAGCCGTAGTCACCGGCAGGCAAGAACCCTTCGCCTGATAGCGAATCGCCATGTGTCCCCCTGCGAGGTTTGCAATCATCATGGGGATGCAGTGCGGCGAGACACGGCGCGGCCCTTTCTCTTGAAGCTTGATGACATCATTAGAAATTGACCCGATGCCGCCAATCCCGGAGCCAAAATAAACGCCGAATCTGGAGGGTTCTACCTGTCCCTCCAGTCCACTCTCCGCCATCGCCTGTGCGACCGCCGCCAAGCCGTATTGTACAAACAAGTCCGTCTTCCGAACCTCCGCTTTTTCCATGTACAGCGTCGGGTCAAAATCCCGCACCTCAGCTGCAAGATGCACCTTATATTCCGAGGTGTCAAACCGTGTAATGGTATCGATTCCATTCGTCCCGCTAATCAGCCCCTGCCAAAATGCAGGCACATCGTTCCCGATTGGGGTAATCGCCCCGAGGCCCGTTACTACAACTCTCCGCATATATGTTCGCTCCTTTCTAAGTCATTCGGTTACATTGCCAGTCCGCCGTCGACACGGATGACTTCGCCTGTGATATAGCTCGCACCATCACCGGCGAGAAATGTAACCAAGTTGGCAACTTCCGTCGCCGCCCCCATCCGTTTAAACGGAATAGCGTTCGAGAGGGCATACTCACTGCCCAAATGCGCCGTCGTCTCCGGTTCACTAAACCCGGTCGCACCGGCATTGCAACAGATATTCCGCGCG